>OBJA01000301.1_pt1 | contig 45509 bp, 29 predicted proteins | sample 1519751 | NCBI WGS metagenome assembly OBJA01 (sample SAMEA3881238, study PRJEB22517) | soil metagenome | biome: lake sediment; feature: soda lake sediment; material: sediment, water from around vicinity | place: India | collected 2013-12-23 | depth 3 m
CCGGCTATCCGGGGTATATCGTTCAGTACTATAAACTTGACGGAACAGATACCAAAGCTACCAGTGTGTCAAAGCTGATTGATATTCCTCTCATGGCTACTTATGAAGAGATCCAGGGGTACAACCGTTTCATTTTGGAGCTGAAACATTACTCTGAATAACAGAAGATTTCAGGGAAAGAGGGTAATTGAGCAAAGTTCCCTAATTTTGCAGCCAAATTGTTTCATCATGAAGAGACCCATATTCAAGCTGCTTACAATAATTGTTGTGATCACCGGCCTTGCTTTCTGGACATGTCAGCCGGAGAAGGACAGGAACATTTATGTCGCAGTTTCAAAATATCTCGACACTGAACAATACAGTGCTTACAAAGCCTGGCTTCAGGATCTGGACTCCAATATTGTTCTGGTTGACATGTACCATATTCCGCTTGATTCGGCACTTATTCTGCTTGAGAAGTGTAGCGGGCTGTTAATGAGCGGAGGAGCAGATGTGCATCCTGCCTATTACGAGCAACCTGAGGACACCGTTTTGTGTGAGATTGATTTTTACCGGGACACCGTTGAGCTGGCAATCCTGGCTCGTGCCGCTGAACTTGAAATGCCGGTATTTGGTATCTGCAGAGGTTTACAGGTTATTAATGTCTTTATGGGCGGGTCACTCTATCCTGATATACCCAAAAGGTTTAGCACCAGTGTAGACCACCGCGCCGAAGACCGTTCGTTTGACCTTATGCACCCTGTCACTGTTGTCGGCAACAGCAAACTGCATGCACTCACCGGCATCACCACCCACGATGTGAACTCAAGCCACCACCAGGGCATCGACCGCCTGGCTCCTGGGCTCTTTGCTTCGGCACACAGCCCCGACACTCTTATTGAGGCTTTTGAGAGGGCCAACCCGGAGCAACTGCCATTCCTGATGGCGGTACAATGGCATCCCGAAAGGCTTGGCCTTGACCACCCCCTCTCAGGACCACTGGCAAAAGAGTTTGTCAGCGCAATTAAAGTGTATTACAACCAGAGAAAATCAAAATAGCACCTTCATATCCGGCTTTTCAGACAGGCAGCTACTCGTCACGCTTCGGAGGAGGCAATGGCTCGTTAAACATATAAGCAAGCCTGAAGGTCAGATTGTTGTTATACTGCTTACGTGTCCAGAAGCTCTGCTGGAAGTCATCACTGAACTCCGCAACACGTATCTTGTTTATTGAGTACTGATAGCGCACATTCATGCTCAAACGATGTATAATCCTGAACTTAACATCTATCAATGCCAGGTAATCCGCCCTGTCGTAATGTGAATTCTCTCCGAAAAGAGTCGTTTCCGTCCGTACACCACTCTCCCACTCCTTCACGTTGATGAGCCTTCCATAGGCAAAACCTGCCCCAACAGTGATCCTGTCCTTGTCGTTGTATTGAAACAGCACAGGTATCTCAACATAATCCAGCTCAAGTCTGTATTGCCTGTAATAAAGCGTGCGTACAGGCTGATAGGCTCCCTTCTGCGAATAGAGAGTCTCAAGTGTTAGCAGGAAGTTACCCTTCAAAGGAATTGTTCCAACAGCACCACCGTGAAAACCATACTTGCGGAAGCCATAAATCTCATCACCATCAACCTGTGAAACATTCATCCCTAGTGCTATACCGCCTCTTATTTTCTGAGCATTGAGGGGGTTGCAGATGCTTGCAAACACAGACATAAAAAGAAACAAAATAAGAATCCTCATCTTCAGGCTTGATGTTTATTGTTCAAAGAAACGAAAAATCCGGGTACAGATTATTTGCCATGACCCATTATTCATTAACTCTGAGGGAGAGTTGTATCCTTTTCCTTTCAGGCTCTACCTGCAGCACCTTCACACTCACTTTCTGATGCAGTTTCAGAAACTGGTTTACATCACTCACAAACTGATCTGCGATCTGACTGATATGCACCAGTCCATCCTGATGCACTCCGATATCGACAAATGCTCCGAAGGCTGTGATGTTTGTTACGATACCATTCAGCACCATGCCGGGCTTAAGGTCTGAGATCTTATTGACATCCTTGTCGAACTCAAACATTTCAAACCCTGCTCTCGGGTCACGTCCAGGCTTTTCGAGTTCACGCAATATATCAGTAATTGTAGGAAGTCCGAATTTTGCTGTGACAAACTCAGTGGGGTTTAGCCTTGACCTGGCATCAGCATCATCAAGCAATGCCTTTATGTCAATTGATAATGACCTGGCCATCTTCTCCACTACGGTATATGCTTCCGGATGCACGGCCGTGTTGTCCAATGAGTTTGCTCCATCCCTGATCCTCAGAAATCCTGCTGCCTGTTCAAATGCCTTTGGGCCGAGTCGCGGCACCTCAGCCAGCTCCTCCCTCGAGGTGAAGGCACCATGCTGCTTCCTGTACTTTACAATATTGTCTGCCAGCAACGGGCCAATACCTGAGACATATGTGAGCAACTCCTTGCTGGCAACATTCACATCAACTCCTACCTGATTCACGCAACTCACAACCGTATCTGCCAATGCCCGTTCAAGAAGTTTCTGATTCACATCATGCTGGTACTGTCCAACCCCTATTGATTTCGGGTCAATCTTAACCAGTTCTGCCAAAGGGTCCTGAAGCCTCCGACCAATAGAGACCGCTCCCCTCACTGTAATATCATAATCAGGGAACTCTTCCCTGGCAACTTTTGAGGCAGAATAGACCGATGCTCCGCTCTCGTTTACCATCAATGCAATGATGTCCCTGTCGAACCTTGTCTTTTTGATAAGCTCCTCCGTCTCCCTGCCTGCAGTGCCATTACCGATTGCTATCGCGTCAATCTTATACTGGCTCACCAGTGACTGGATCTTCTTCATAGCCTGAAGCTTCTCCTGTTGTGGAGGATGGGGGTAGATTGTGGCATTATGCAGGAGATTACCATTGCTGTCTATACACACCACCTTGCAACCCGTCCTGAATCCAGGGTCAATGGCAAGTATGTTTTTCTGCCCCAATGGTGGTGCCATCAGTAGCTGCCTGGCATTAGTGGCAAAGACATCTATCGCTTTCATGTCGGCACGCTCCTTAACAGCAGCACGCATCTCAGTCTCCATCGACGGCGCCATAAGTCGCTTATATGCATCCTCTATGGCCATAGCCACCTGCTGGCCCGTATCATAGTCGTTCTTCAAAAACACACCATCAAGGATTTGTAAAGCATCCTCTGTCGCAGGCCTTATCTCAACCTTCAGAAACCCCTCATTCTCACCTCGCATCATCGCAAGGTAACGATGAGAGGGCACCTTATGCAACAGCTCCTCCCACTGAAAGTAATCCTTGTACTTCTCCCCTTCAGCCTCCTTACCCTTTGCCACCTTCGACCGGATCATAGCACGCTCCTCAAACAACCGCCTCACCTTGCCACGACAAACCTTATTCTCATTCACCCACTCTGCAATGATATCCCTAGCCCCTGACAATGCCTCTTCAACACTGTTTACATCCTTATCCGGATTTACAAAAGGAAGTGACTCAGAATCCAGGTTTACCAACCCCTGCTCCAGGATCAACTTCGCAAGAGGCAGCAACCCCCGGCCACGGGCAATCTCTGCCCTGGTCTTCCGCTTCGGACGATAAGGAAGATAAATATCCTCCAGCTCACTCATCACCAAACACTGAGCTATTGTCTCACGCAATGAATCCGTGAGCATGCCCTGCTCCTCAATGGTGCGCAAAACCACCTCCTTGCGCTTGTCAAGCTCGGCATACCGGTCTGCCATGTCGCGAACATCGATGATCAACTCCTCATCCATGGAACCTGTCATCTCCTTACGGTAACGGGCTATGAAAGGTACAGTGCCACCCTCAGCAAAAAGTTTCAGTGTATTCGCTACATGATGCTCTTTTAATCCCAGTTCACGGGATATCAGACCCGAATATGCATTGTTCATCGGCAAAGTATTATTGTGGCAAAAATAGGATAATTGCGCTTAACGGTTATCAAAACCTTCCTGCAGTCGGCATCAGAAAACTTATTCAGAACCAGAACTGCTTCATCAAAAAAAAAAAAATAAATAGCAGAACAATTTTGTTATTGATTTGTTAATTACACATGATCCATTTCATAATCGGATTACCAAATTCAAAATTTACAAACTAATAATTTAAATTACAAAACATTATGGAAACAACACAAAATGCAGAAGTTTTTCACATGCCACGTATTGGTGAAAAAGCACCAGAATTTAAAGCTATCACCACTCAGGGAGAGGTCAACTTCCCAACTGATTACAAAGGTAACTGGGTAATATTCTTCAGCCATCCTGCTGATTTCACTCCTGTATGCACATCAGAGTTCATGACCTTCGCGGCAATGGAAGAGAGGTTTGCTGCACTGAACACCAAACTGCTCGGATTGTCGGTTGATGGCCTTTACAGCCATATTGCATGGTTACGCACCATCAAGGAGAAGATTGAATACAAGGGCATGAAGGATATTGAAGTGAAGTTTCCTCTCATTGAGGACATCACCATGGAGGTATCATCAAAGTATGGTATGATCCAACCCGGTGAGAGCAACACGAAAGCTGTCAGGGCAGTATTTATCGTTGATCCGGAGGGCATCATCAGGACTATCATTTACTATCCATTGAGTATGGGCCGTAACTTTGAAGAGCTTTACAGGGCGATTATAGCCTTGCAGACTGCAGATGCTTTTTCAATAGCAACGCCAGCCGACTGGCAGCCCGGTGATGAGGTTATCGTTCCCACTGCCGGCAGTTGCGGTGTGGCAAAGGAGCGCATGGAGTCAAAAGATGATATGCATTGCTACGACTGGTTCTTCTGTACTAAAAAGCTTGACAAGGACAAGGTTATGAGTACTATACTGAAGAAATAAATTGGTATTGTTGAATATAGAAAGAGAGCACCTCATCAGAAGTGCTCTCTTTTATTTTTTACAGCAACCTGATCACCAACCACTGGCCAGGATATCGACAATATGGATTGTCTTTAGGGGAAGCTTCTGTTTATCAATGATTCCCTGGAGATGCATAAGGCAAGAAGCCTCAGTAGAAACGATATAATCTGCACCTGTTGCAATTGCATTTTCAATCTTCTGCTGCCCCATAGCGATGGAGATTGGCTCATTCTTCACGGCAAAGGTTCCTCCAAAGCCACAGCACTCTTCGCTCTCCTCCATCTCTATAAGTTCAAGGCCGGCAACGTTTGCAAGCAAGACTCTGGGTTCACTCTTTATGCCGTATTCACGTAATGCCGCACAGGCATCATGATAAGTTACCCTATGAGGGAACCTTGCCCCCACCTCCGTAACTCTGACAATATTTACCAGAAAATCTGTTACCTCGTAGACATGCTTCTGCAGCTGTTTGTACTGGAGATGCAGTGAGGAGTTGTAGAAGAAACCCGGGTAATAGTTCTTAATCATGCCGATGCAGGAAGCGGAAGGCCCTACTACAGCCCTGTTAACAGACAACTCCTTAACAAGCTTCTCGCCAAGCACACGTGTCTCGTCCCAATAACCGCTGTTAAAAGCCATCTGCCCGCAACATGTCTGCTCTTTGTTATAAAAAACCTCCAGCCCGATTCGCTCAAGAAGCTTCAGGAGATTGCCGGCTGTCTGCGGATATAGCTGGTCAACAAAACATGGAATAAAAAGTTCAACCTGCATATCTTTGATTATTCAGCGGTCAAAGGTAAAAATATTGCATTAACAAATACCAACTACCACCTTATTTCAACCAAAGAAGTATCACCTGGTGGCACAGAATAGTATATAAGTGTATCTCGGCATATTCCGTTACGTGAGAGAATCCCGCCTGCAGTGTGGCGCATATCATTGATTTGCGTACCTCCCCAGGTTTTGAACAGCCATGGCACAACCGTGTCTGTTGGCCCAATAAAGGGAGCTATCCAGCCTCCCCCTCCAATGCCACTGATGTATGTGAAGGTGTCGCCCGGAAGGTTTGTCTGATTGATGAACCGTGGCTTTACCCATGATACAGCTGCCAGATAGGCATTGGCAACCTGGCTCTTTTCCCATTCAACCCTGGTGCTTATGATATTGAAATACTTGTTGGTGTCATGATTCAACACTGTGATGAAATACTCAACCCCCTTTTTCAGGTTTTGTTCAATAAGAAACCTTCCATCTGAACCAACCGGCACTTCAGTTATCCTCTCCTTTACAGTCCTGGGTGGTTGCATTGGATCACCGGTGCTGATAAGTTTAAGCTTATAAAGCTCTACAGAAGGCAGGGCTGCCGGATTTATCTGTGCAGGATTTTCAACATCCCAGACCAGAATGCGCCCGGAAATTTCACAAAGCATAGTATTATCTGCCTCTTTCCTGCATGAAAATGCAAATAATACCAGACATGATAAAACAAACAGTCGTGCTTTCATAGTTTGATTATTTTATGTTAAAAATAGAAACGAACCGGTGAAACACAAAAGGCTTCACCGGTTTTTGTTAAATTATTTTTTCTTTTTTACAATTTTATGAGATGACAAGTACCCATCTGCATTGATTTTCAACATATAATAGCCCTGAACAACATCCGGTAATTCTACTGTTGTGTTGCTACCACAACGAACATCAGTAGTGCTCCAGATCTTTCTGCCGGTAATGTCAAAAAGTTCCATTTCAAGATTTTCCACTGAGATGGCAAACTCAATCACCATAACCCTGTCAACGGGATTTGGATAGATATGCCGGACCATAGAAAAGTTTTCATTAAGTTTATCCAGCAGGGTGTAACCCAACAGAGGAGCTACAGGCTTTCGGCGTGCGTTGTTAAAGTATGCGCAGGAGTCCATCATCACAGAAAAACCCTCTTTGTCGACAAGCCCCTGAAGCAACAACCTTTCGGAACTGCAGACGCACTCCCAATATGCTGCCGTGACAGCAAGCGAGCTGTTAGAAAAGATGTTGTAATTACTCAGGATATTCAGAGCATAGTCATAGTGTTCTGCTACCCGGTACATTTGAGCCATCAAAAGCGCGTATCTGGCTTCAAGCTCCTCAGAAAAAAGATCATTTGCGTCAACAGACTGGAGCCTTTCATATACATGCTGAGCGATCATCTCAACATACTGGTCAACCGGCATGCCATCAAGAGCCCTGTTGGGATCAATTTCACCGAACTCGATAGCATTGCCCAGGGCAATGGTCATCAGGTGAAGAGCATAGTCCAGAACAGCTCTTTCATCTTCATTGATAAGCAGTGGCAAGTTGTTCATCACTTCAGCGAATGAAGCAATTGCAAGGGTGTCATTCCCCTGATAGCCTTCGCAACTCACACTCATAGCAGCATCCGTAAGGGCATCAAGAAGAAAATAATTGTTGTACCTCCCTCCTGATATCAGAGATACTCCTGACACAACCTGAAATGGTTTGACAATATGTTCATTTTCCGGAGACGGTCCTGAACAGTGTGTCTGATGAGCTGCCACCATAATGTTGCAGGTGATTCCGATCTGTGCAAATAATTGCGTAACAGGATGAGTAATGTAAAGATTTATCGGTATGGCGTTACCTGTCCATGGCATATGATTGCCGGATAGATCGATGCTTTTTACAGTATTGTTTGCCATTACATAATAGTTGTTTGGAAGCAGCTCCCCGATAAGAAAATACTGATTTCCCGAAAAACGGTTCTGGCCATTCTCAAGAGTTACCACAAGGGCTTTATCGAAGATGATGCCGATATGGTTATCAACGATCTGGTTTCTGGCGAGGTTATCGATTGCTATCTGCGACATATTTCCTGCGAGTATGCCAGCAGAACCATTGGAGTTGAAGTATGAACATACAGCCTGCAGAAGAGCATGATAAACTTTGACTCCATAAAGATTCTCTGTGAACTCCGATTCACGAAGAAGCAAGGAGGAGCTCAACTGGCCGTCAAAATTGATCCCGGCTACCCCGTTGTTTATGAATACGGAATTGTCAACGATAGAGTTTCCGGACATATTTTCAGCAAACCATCCATGCTGGTAGTTGTAAGCAAAGAGAGAACTGTTAATTCGAACTTTCTCATCGATGGAGTAGAGCCCGTTAATGTTATTTCTGAAGACACAACCTGTGATGCTAAGAGGATTTCCTCCAACGCCGAGGTTTGCCTTTATACCTGCCGTAGCATGGGAAAAGAGAGAGTTTTTCACTACCACACCCTTTTGCCCGTAAAAGGAAACTGACCCATAGAAGGAGCTGCTATCTTCGGCACAGAACCACACATTATCAAAGTGAACCTTCCCGAGAAGGTGCAGGTGTCTGTTCTCCAGTATTGTCACACGTGCATCTCTGACCTCCACCTCAAGATTAACGGGAAACCAGGTGTCGGTTGCAATCTCCAGCTTCTTATCATTCTGCCCTGTGCCTTCAAGCAGAATTCCTGAGCCGGCACTGATGGTGAAAAAATCTTCATGACCAGCGGCCTGCATAGGCACATTCCATCTTACAAATCCTGCTCCTGACACCGAGAACTTAACCCCATCAGAAAGAACAACTCTACCTTTGATTTCAAGCACTGCGTTCTGCCCCATAAGCAGTATATCAGCTCCCGGATGAACAATGAGCGTTGCACCGGTTTCAATAACAACTTTACTGTTGTTGTGAATAATGAGGTTTGAACCGGGTAAAAGTTCGAGAGTCGCATTGCGGTTGAAAATCACTTCTGCGGTATTACTGTAAAACTGATCCCCCAGAACCACCTGACCACCATTAAATACTCGCACATTTGCGGGATCACACGCATCTCCGCTGGCAAACAAAATAAAATGACCACCAGGTTTAGGAAAATAAGGGCTTCCCGGAAAACCAATACCATCTTGCCTATTAACACATAACGTTCCTCCGCTAAGGATATCCAGGCTATAGAGGATGTTTTGATGTGGCATATTTAGATACTCGATATCAGGAACCACACCGGGTCTGGCATAGTTAAAAAATGAGGAGAGTGCCCCCTGATACCTTCCATTGCCTGATCTCATCTGCCAGTCGTGTTCAATATGTTCTACTATCCAGGTACGGTTTTCCTGGATTATCTCCACATGCAACTGGTTCTGAATGGCAAAGTTTAAATCATTCCTTCCGGGTGCCCAATAGGAATCAAACGGCGTCACACCATAGAGATTTGCCATATAGAGATACCTCAGATGTGCATCCAGGCTGACATTTTTCACGTCGAGTGCACTCACCGAGGGGATGAAAGAAAAATCCTTAGAGTAGGCTTTGATTGCGCCGCCTGACTCATCTCCAATTCTTTTTATGCAGGTGTTCAGGCCTCCCGGCGCGCAGGTGAGATTCTGCAACCCCGTAGCAGGATAGTTCTGAATTGCCACCGCCTGATCATGAAGGTTCTTAAGCACAGCATTCCCTTTCAGCTTACTTGCAATCAATGCTCCTTCAAGAAATGCCGACAACAAAGGCATTTCAATAGCCGTAGCTGCTGCCGAGATGCCAAGTACGGTATTTACTGCTGACCAGGCAACGGCTCTGCCAATAATCTTGTTTACAGTGTGAATGGAGGCACTCCAGTCATTATGAGCAAAATAGTTGGGTTCTGACTCTGCCCATACTGTGCTGTATGCAACTTTGTACAATTCATTTTTTCCGGGTATCCATGAAAGCGGAGTGGTAAAGTTTGTGCCTGGCGGCAACACCAGCCATGATTTTGGGAGATTCACATACTCCCCCGTCCCCATAAGCCTCTGATCCTGATCATCGAGCACATGACAAACTCCGTTCTCGCTCCCGTTTATCAGGGCAATCTTCCTGCAGTTAATCGGATATCCAATGCTGTCAAGCAGGTTGTAGAGATCCTGATACATAAGCCCTGCATCGGGGTCAATATGCTGAATCACCATAGCCCTTGCGGCAGGACTGTTCAGCACCCGGCTCCATGTCTCCTCAACATCCGGGTTTCGCAGATCGAGAACTATCTCCTTGAATTTGGCGATCCATGTAAGAGGCCAGGAGATATCCTTCCACTCCTTAGAAACCTCTGAGGCAAGCTCCACAAGCTTCTGCATCCCCATCGGGATATTGGCACCCTGGTTTGGCGCATCAAAAGAGATGAGCAGCCGGGTGTTATGGCAACATTCATCAAGCTCCAGCCTGCGCAGGGCATATCTTGCCAAAAGCCCGCCCATGCTGGCACCTGAAACTACAAGCTTCTCATTTGATTGATTTAGATTCAACTCCTCATTTACCCACTGTATAGCCTTTATTACCGCAAGCATATTACGCTCAATAGTGTCGCGTGCATTGAGGAAATCGAGATATACAATGTCGTAACCAAGCAAAACAAGAGTGTCAAAAAGAAGCGGCAATTCAAATATTTCGGGAAAGCCCAGATCCGTCATCAGTCCGTTTATCACATTCATGAAGGTGATATCACCGTAATCATTAAGTGCCGTCTCGAACCCTTCAACAAAAATTACCGGTTTCCGGATTTTTCGTTCTGTCTTGTTTGCATAAATAATACTCATTTTTGCATGAGCCGGTGTTGTTGTCATTTCAGGCACACAGACGAAGGGCAGCAGCTCTGTGTTTACTATGGTATCAGGAAACACTGAGTTTGTCACAAACATCAGCGATTGCTTAAGAACCATATCAAGATTGAGCGATGGCATTTTAACCCTGATATCAATCTCCTGTACCTTTGGTGTCGATGGAAAGCTGTAGGTAACATCCACATGAGAATCCCAGTAAACGGTACGAAAACCGGTTCCGTCATCAAAATCCACAAGTACCGTTGGCAAAGTGTCAAGATTGGAAATAAAGAGCCCTGACGGCAATCCATACTTTACGGTGCTGGTAGTCCCATCGACAAAAATGTGTTCATCAGGCAGTTTCAACCCGTAACACCAATGGGCTTCGAAGGCTGTGTGAAGAAGGCTGTCAGGATTCTGCACAAGAAAATAGTTGGGGCCGTTGGGATAAATTACAGTATCATTCACCACAACAGAATCGGGGAAAAAGAGGGTGTCAGGCATTGGCCAGTAATTCCCTGTAACAGTATCAAAGAATATTTTGCCGGAGGCCACACCATTCTCATCCATCCTGTGAAAATTGATTGCCATAATGCTCATCGGCACATCAAACACTCCCTTCGAGGCCAGGCCACTGTCATAATAGTCAACCGGATTAACAATGACGGAGTCGTTCACCTGTGCGAAAAGCATGTCGCGGTAAATCCTGATAAAATCCATAGGCTGCAAGGTAATCTCACCTTCAGAATAGAGATAAGGGCTTGCCAACCAGGAGGTGTCAACCACCAACATCATTGCAACAGTGTCAAGCTGAAAACTGTTTCCATAGTAAGGACTTCTGTTGTGCAAAATTCCTGAGGGGAAGTGCTTCTGATCCAATTGACTGAAGGGTTCAGCAAACGGATTGAAAGTTGACTGGGCCATGAGTTGCTGATCACTTAGCAAATTGACAGCCGGGAAAAGCAGAAAGATGAACAAAAACTGGAGGTAGGACTTTGCTCTACGCATCCGGTCCATCTTCCTCAACAGCAATCTCTGGTCATGATCCTCTTCCAGCGCCAGCAGATCTTCATCTATGGCTGCCGGGAATTCATCAAGTGGGCGATTCTGCGCCACCATACAAAAACGTTTTTCTCTCTTCATCATATCTCCTCCACATTTTTATCCTGCCACATAGCAGGATTTCTTTAAATGTATGTATGCATGAGAAGTGAAAAACGGAAAAAAGCCGGCTTTTTTTTTCCGGCTTTTACATATAGCATTAATAAAGAGCTGATTTATTTTGAAAAGAGCCGCTTCTCTTTGAGCCTGATTACATCTCCATGTTTTTCAATTGCTTTCAGATCAACCCGTTTCATGTCACCTGCCATCATGATCGTCAATGGTGTATTAACCATATTTATTTTCTGATAATCGAACAGGTCATAAGGGCTCATGCGCTGAATATTGTCAAGCAGAATGGCCGAGGGATCTCTGTCGAATCCCTGATGGCGCCACGACACATAAGATTGTGAAAGATATCTGAAGTTGGGCCTGGATGTTACAGTTGCCGACACGACATACCTTTTGATCATATCCATTCTTTCGGGCTTCTGTGGCATCCTGCGGACGAGATCAACAAAAACGTCGACGGCTTCGTTGGTTTTATCCGATTGGGTTCCGACATATCCCGAGAGGCGTATTCTATGCCCCATCAATGGAGGTTGGACAAGCCTTGCACCGGCAGAGTATGCCATTGAGCGGTATTCCCTGATCTCCTGCATCACTATTCCTGAGAACCCTCCACCGAAATAGGTGTTGAAAGCAGTATAGAGTGCAAAGTTATCCGGACTGAATTCGTCCAGTGTAGCATGGAAAAAGACTTTGCTCTGGAGCGCCTTCTTCTTATGGACACTATATACACTATTAGTGAGGAACACCTTTGGTGTACGGTAGTAAAGCCCTGTTGATGGGCGTGGATCCATCGGAAACCTGTATGTTTCTATGAAAAGTGATGCCAGCTCATCCAGCGACCTTCTTCCGACGTAATGTATTTCAGGTGCATAATGAGTTGCTCTCTGGAATGCAGCCACCAGAGTGTCTGCTTTCAGCCTTTTTATTTCACGCATAGTAAGCCTGTTTATGTAAGATGACTGATCACCGTACAATACATATTCATACAATGCATCAGCTATCATATCGGGCTCACTGCGTTCAAGCTTGCGGGAAGCTCTTTCTCCCGTTGTCAGAATTGACATCTTCTTCTGGTCAAGTACAGGCCGCTGAACAAGCTGATCCATCAACTGCAGGGAGGGCACCAGATTCTCCTCAAGACCAGTAAGTTCAATGGTGAGATAACTGTCATTACTGCTGATAATGTAAGTGCAGCCCAGCATGGCCATCTGAAGCTTGAACTCATCAACCGATAACTCCTCTGTACCGGCAAGATCCATCATCTGTGATGCATACTTCAACACAGGCATCCTGCCCTCTCCTATACCATATCTTATTTTCAGGCTGAAGATATCATTATGACGATTCTCAACGCGGTACATCTCAAAACCGTGATCAGTCTGATATCTCTGAATATCATCGTCAAATTCCACAAACATGTGGTTGATATCCCTCTCCGGCATCTCACTTATCATACGGTAATATTGTGATTCCTCATCTTCTGTTTTCGCCAATGGCTCATATCCCGGCTTTTCTATCTTCTCCTTCTTCGGGAATCCCATTTTGGAATGGAATGCAAGGAAATCATTTCCGTAATACTCATTTGCTACCCTTATGATGTCATCCCTGTTGATCTCCCGTACCCTGTAAGGCTCGGTGAAAACCTCAGAGAACTCCGCACCACTGGCGTAAGCATCAAGAAAATAATAAGCCAGACTGGTGGTAGATTCGATACCCATCATCTTTTCACGGTAAAGGTTCAGTTTTATTGACTCCAGCAATGAATCACTGAATTCCCCTTTTCGCAGTTTTTCAAGTTCAGCAAGAACAAGCTCTTCAGCATCTTTCAGTGATTGCCCTGCGATCTTCGGAATAAATATCAACAGCCCGGAGCCGTAATCACCGTAGTGTACGTTCTGCATCATGGCCTGTAGGAGCTGGTTGTCAATAGTTAGCTTATCAAGCAATCCTGTGGAATTGAAATTGGAAAGAATATCGGAGGCAACTTCAAGCACCAGCTTATCAGGATGCCCGTTGGGTGGAATCCTGAATCCGAGCAGGCCAATCTTTATTGGAGACATCTTCACCTCTATAAACTCGCGGCCATCGAAAGGATTCTCTACCCACTCAGTCCTCTGTGGCAGATCTCTGGAAGGCAGATTACCAAAAGTCTCCTGGATCATGGGCATAACCTCATCAATATCAATATCCCCGGTGAGAATAAGGGCCATATTGTTTGCTACATACCATTGGTCATAAAACTGTTTCATGCGGGTTAGGGAAGGGTTCTTCAGATGATCAATAGTACCTATAAGAGATTGTTGCCCATAAGGATGAACTTTGAAGAAATTCTTGTTAAACTCCTCAAAGAGATTCATGAAGAACATGTCGGAATACATATTCTTCTCTTCATAAACCACCTCAAGTTCGGCCTGGAATGACCTGAACACAGGAGTGATAAACCTATGGCTGTAAACCTCAAGCCATCGATGAATCTGATGTGGCGGGAAAGTGTTGAAATAGACCGTATAGTCTGGCCCGGTTCCGGCATTAATGCCTGTCGAGCCCATCTCTTTCAGGATTCTGTCAAGCTCATTTGGTATTGCATACTTATTTGCCTGAACAGACTCTTCGTTGATAAGCTGCTGTATCCTCTTTCTCTCTGCCGCATCGGTGGTCGCAGAAAGGCTGTCATACAACTCGAAAATTCTGTTGATGTGAACCGACTCTGCCTCCCAATTTGTGGTTCCGATTTTTGTCGTCCCCTTGAACAGCATGTGCTCCATATAGTGAGCCAGGCCTGTTGCATCAGGAGGATCATTCTTGCCCCCGGCAAGCACTGCAACCATACCGGTAACCTGTGGCTGGGTCCTGTCGGAATAAAGGACCACCGTCAGTCCGTTTGGCAATCTGTAAACCAATGGCGATGTGTTGTCCTCGGTGATGGTGATGAGGTTCCCCATCTCATCATACTGGGAATAGAGCCTGGCCGGCACCAACAGCATCAGTAATGCAAAAATAATAAGTACCCTTCTTGATTCCATTTTGTAAGGTTTTGTTATTTGATTAAATTTGATAAGCTTTGCAAGACATGATAGTGTTTACGACGGTAAAAATAGCAAAAAGTTACATTATGATAAGTGTCAGAAGAGGTGCTGAAAAAGATATTGCAGCTATAGCTGCATTTCAGGTTGCAATGGCTCTGGAGACAGAAAGTCTTGAGCTTATGCTTCCGGTGGTCATCGAAGGTGTCAGAAATATTATCAGCAATCCACAAACCGGATACTACCTCATTGCAGAGCATAAGGGTGAAACAGCAGGCTGCATGATGGTGCTCTATGAATGGAGCGACTGGCGTAACGGTTATGTGGTCTGGCTTCACTCGGTTTATATCGATCCCCGGAAACGCAGACTTGGAGTATTCAGGTATATGTTTGAGGAAATGAAGAGAGAGGTGGAAGGTAATAACAGTATTTTCGGCATCCGCCTATATGTCGACAACCGAAACACTGGAGCCATCAATGTTTACAGAAACCTCGGCATGGATGACGGGCACTACAGGCTCTTTGAATGGCTGAAGGAGTAATGTAAACACTGTCGTGTACATAAAAAGTATTACATTTGCCGTAATCAGAAATTGATCATTATGCAAAAAATCGCTGTCTTCCCGGGCTCGTTCGACCCTCTGACGATAGGGCATGAGAATGTGATCCTGCGGGCTGTGCCGCTCTTCGACAAGATCATCATCGGTGTTGGAGATAATTCTGAAAAGAGGTCTATGTTCAGCATCGAACAGCGGGTAAAGTGGATTGAAATGACTTTTCGTGATCAACAAAAAATCAGCGTCGATACCTATCAGGGACTTACTGTCGATTACTGCAAATCACAAAATGCATCATTTATCATTCGAGGGCTAAGGACATCTGCCGACTTTGAGTTTGAACGCAGCATAGGGCAAATAAACAAGATGATTAACAGTCAGATCGAAACTGTCTTTCTATTGTCATTACCCAGCTTTTCTGCTCTGAACTCATCAATAGTAAGAGACATAATCAAACATGGGGGGAACCCTGATCGCTTCCTCCCTGACATGATCAAAGGCCAGGTCAAACTATAAAACCGAAATTGCTGCAAAAATAATCTTTACAATTATTCCGTTATCGCTACCGATGATACGAGCATTATCAATAATACTGCTGCTTGCACTCTCCCTGACACTTAATGCGAAAGCATTCACAACCATCAAAGGCACTGTTAATGGTGCACACGGCTATGACATCCGGCTGCTGACATATTCTGACCAGATCACGTTCCTGGAGAAAAAACTTGCAACTGCCAAAATTGACGCAAAAGGAAATTTCAATCTCATTGTGGAGCTTCAAACCACAACCTATGCTTTTTTTGCAATAGGCAACATCCGTGCAGACATAATCCTGGAAGCGGGCAGAGCATACGAGATCAGGTTCGCTGACTATCCTTCGCTCAGCTATATAGAGACCCGCAACCTCATTCTGCAGAACGAATCTCTCGGGTATGAGATAATACACCAATCCGATAATGACATAAACAAGATTGTGGTTGATGGTGCTGTGATGTACAACAACTTCCTGGCAGAGCACTTCATGGATTTGTACCTCAAACGTCAGGATGTTGTCAGTAGATTTGTTGACACTTTCTTCCTTAAGTACGGCTCACAGCAGCACCCATGGATTCAGCTCATGGTTGACTACAAAATAGCGATCCTGAAGCTCTCAGGTTACCACATAACAATGGAGCAGGCATGGAAATTATGGCTTCATAACCGCGATATTGAATACCACCATCCTGATTTCATGGAGTTCTTCAATCAGCTCTTCAGCAATTACCTCACAACACGCCAGAAACACTACACCTACAATGAACTCAAGAACATCATCAATGAAAAGGGCTCCTACTTCTTTCTGTCTGAGATGATGGGGCGCGACACCATTCTGCGCAATGAACAACTCAGAGAGTTGGTCATGATCAAGAGTTTGGGAGAGATATATCACAACAAGGATTTCTATAACAGCAGCGTTGTGAAAATCCTGAATCATATTGCTGCATCGAGCAAATTCCGCGAACACCGCATGATTGCATCCAACCTTCTTTTTCTGAACACACGTTTCGACAAGGGGATGATGGCTCCCGACTTCGAATTCCCCGGCCTCGACGGAGAAACACACAGCTTAAGCAGATACCGTGGCAAATACGTGTATCTGGCATTCTTCGCCAGCAACTGTGTGCCCTGCCTGGCAGAGTTTCAACTTCTTACTGCCATATACCCGCAACTAAACTCCAGCCTTGAAATTGTTGCGATAAGCCTCGACCCCGACCCTGAAAGATTCCGGAAAACCATGGAACAACAAAGCTACCCCTGGCCTGTAGTCCATTTCAACAACGACTTTGAACTTACCACCAGGTTTGATATCCGCAATTACCCGTTTTTCATCCTCATCGCCCCCGACGGATCCTATCATACCTACAGCGCACGGCAGCCATCAGCACAGTTCAAACTCTGGTTTGAAGAAGCCGTAATTAAACAAAAGTGAACCTTATCTTCATTTTTTTGAATTACCATATTCTTTTTTACTTTTACTGAAAGTAATAAAAACCATTTTTTATGAAGACAATCCCAGCACTCTTCAATGAAGCAGTAAAGCTTTACGGACAAAACCCGATGATGTATGAATATGGTGAAGATGGTTATTTACCTCTCACCTACCTTGAGATGCAAGGCCTGGTTAACACTTTTGCGAACGGGTTACTTGCTTTAGGGGTCAAGAAAGGCGACAGGGTACTGCTGGTATCCGAAGGCAGAAACGACTGGGTGATGTCTGAGCTTGCGGTTGTGTCTGTCGGTGCCATCAATGTTCCGGTCTCTGTTAAGATTGAAGAGCCTGAAGACCTGCTTTTCAGGATCAGCCATTCAGAATCCTCAGTAATTATTGTGTCAGTGCGACATGCCTTCAAAATCACCGGGCTGCTGGAGATGATCCCCCTGGTGAAAAAGATAATAATCCTTGACCCACTTGATGCAGATGACACACGAATTATCTGTCGCGAAGAGTTCATGACCCTGGGGCGGGATTTCGGCACAGAAAACCCTGACACCCTTGCTGAGACCATAGCAACAGTTCACGAAGATGACATTGCCAATATCTGCTATACATCCGGCACAACTGCAGATCCAAAAGGGATTTTGCTTTCTCACCTTAACTACTACACCAACGTGGAACAGGCTGGCGGACTATTCGAAATACCTGCTTATTACACTTCTCTTCTCATTCTCCCCTGGGATCACTCCTTTGCACACACAGCAGGAATTTATGCCCTAATGAAGAACGGAGCCAGTATGGCTTCCGTTCAGCTTGGCAAAACCGCAATGGAAACCCTGAAAAACGTACCGAAAAATATCCGGGAGAACAGCCCGCATTTCCTCCTCAGCGTCCCTGCTCTTGCCAAAAACTTCAGGAAGAATATTGAAAAGGGAGTTGAAGCAAAAGGCAGGTTCCTGAAGTCTGTATTTGACCATGGCATCAAAATGTCAATAGATATTCATGGAAACGGATTCAACCCTGCAAGAACAAAACTGAAATGCTGGAAACGTTTTAAATATAATCTTATCAGCAAAGTCATCTTTAAGAAAGTCAGGGGGAATTTCGGAGGGCGACTGAAGTTTTTCGTTGGTGGCGGTGCTCTGCTGGATATAGACCTGCAGTACTTTTTCTATGCCCTTGGAATACCCATGTTCCAGGGATACGGTTTAACAGAAGCAGCTCCGATCATTTCATCGAACACCCCAAGCAAGCACAAGCTGGGGTCATCAGGTTATGTTGTTGATAACCTTGAACTGAAAATCTGCGACCCGGATGGAAATCCGCTATCTTTGGGTGAACAGGGCGAAATCGTTGTAAAAGGGAAAAACGTGATGAAAGGGTATTGGAGGAATGAAGCAGCAACAGCAGAAACGATACGCGACGGCTGGCTCTATACAGGAGACATGGGTTATCTTGACGAAGATGGCTTCCTGTATGTGCTTGGGCGGTTTAAAAGCCTTCTTATCGGAAATGATGGCGAGAAGTACAGTCCTGAAGGCATTGAAGAGGCATTAATTGAAAAATGCACCTTCGTTGACCAGGTTATGCTGATCAATAATCAGCACCCTTATACCTCGATGCTTCTTGTTCCCAACAAAGCTTCATGTAGAAAAATGATCTCCTGTGCAGGCATTGAGCTCGAAGATGAGGCAATTATGAATGTACTTGAACTTATCAAAGCCGACATCGACAGGTTCCGCGACAATGGTGAATTAGCAGGAATATTCCCGCAAAGATGGCTGCCGTCTGCGATTGCAATACTTGATGAGGAGTTTAGCGAATCAAACCAGATGCTTAACTCAACAATGAAAATCGTAAGAGGAAAGATCTCAGAACACTATTCAGCCAGAATTAAACATCTCTATACCCCGGAAGGGAAAGAGATCACAAACAAGCAAAATATCGAAGCTCTGAAAAAATATCTGGGAATTTAATTCAAGCAAAATGAAATTAAAGATTTCAATTCCCTGTGCGCTGTAGCAAATACCCGTATTACCATAGAAATCAGATGTGCAGAATTAGAGCTATAATCTAATCTCAAAAACAAATCCTTATGAGGAAAACCATAATCATTATTCTCGTTGTGTTTGTAGTGATATCACTAGTTTTTATTCTCCTTCCGGATTATACCCGCAGGGCTTTGATATATCAGCATCCGGACATTACTGATTATCTGATTTTTCCGAATAATATTGCGGAGACAGGTGTACATCAGCCCTGGGTTGAATCTCCTTTAAAAAACAGTTACCGATTCAACCTTGAAACACTTGACAGTATACTGTATTATAACCCTAAGGCATTCCTGGTATTCAGAGCTGACACATTATTACATGAAGAGTATTTCAATGGACATACAGACACCTGCATTTCCAACACCTTTAGTGTAACCAAGAGCATCATTGGCTTGCTTACAGGTTGTGCCATCAGGGATGGATATATCCACAGCCTCGATGATCTGGTCTCAGAATATATCCCGGCATTTTCTGATAAGGAGCATGGCGAACACCTTCGCATATACCATCTTCTGAATATGAGTTCCGGACTGGATTACAACGAGGTTTACACATCACCATTCGGCTCCACGACGCGTTCCTATTACGGGCGTGATCTTGAAAAACAGATGCTTGAGCTCAATTTTGAGAACAGACCGGGTAGAGTTTACAAATACTCCGGAGCCAACACACAGTTGCTTGGGATGATCATAAGCAGTGCAACCGGAATGTCATTATCTGAATATGCTTCTAAAAAGCTGTGGCAGCCTCTGGGAGCAGGCAAAGATGCTCTCTGGTCGAAAGACCGTAAAGATGGTATGGAGAAGGCATTCTGCTGTTTCACGGCAACGGCCAGAGACCTGGCACGACTGGGCAAGCTGATCTGCGACTCAGGTTTCTGGAATGGAATTCAAATTATTGACCCTGAATATTACCATGCAATGACCACCCCATCATCAGAAGTATCACATAAAGGCAGGCCTGTAGATTTTTACGGTTTTCACTGGTGGTTAACTGACTGGAAAGGGATGGAGGTTATATATGCGCGGGGCATAAAAGGACAATATATCATAGCTATACCGTCAGAAAAACTTGTGATTATCAGGCTGGGTGAAAAACGATCGAATGATTACTATGGAGAACACCCAACAGATTTGTTCCTCTACCTGAGAGCTGCAATGAAAATATCCGGAAAGCACTGAATTATTGTCAGAACCTCCAGTTGAACCCGAGGCTTGGAAGAATTGGCATCTGGTCTACCCTCTCAAAACGGATCCTGTCGAAATAGAAGATGTTGTTCCTGTTATAGACATTTGTTACAGAAAAAATCACATCCATATAATTTCGCTTTGTGAAGATGAAGCTCCGTTTTATTGTAAGGTCCAGCCTGTGATAATCCGGCAATCGCTTGCTGTTAAGATCTCCGTAGAAATATCCGAGATCACCATTCTGGAAGATATAATCTGTATTTATGCCTGCCTGGAATGAGAGGTGTTCATAAAAGCCTGCAGTAGGTGTGAAGGGGAAACCTGAGCCATAATTCCAGCGTATGCTGAACTCGTACTCAAGCTTTTTGCCAAAGTTATAAGCTCCCAGCAAATTGACATTATGCCTTCTGTCGTAATGAGGGGTATAGGAAAAAAGAAAACCGTTAAGATCTTCCTGTCTCTGGATGAACCCTAAAGAGTAGACAGCCCAGAAACTCAGGTTTACCAGATCATATCGGAAAGAAACGTCAACTCCTTCTGAAGCACCTTTTTCAATGATGAAATCCTTTTTAAGGAAGTCGGGCATCTCTGCATAATCAGGATCTCTGTCATCATAGATCTTGTTTCTGTTCAATGTTGTGAGCTGCGTAAACTTATTGAAGTACCCTTCGATGTTTACAGCAATATTTCTGCTTACATCTATTTCTAACCCGAAGATCAGGTGTCTGGCTTTTTGCAGGTATGACCTGACCGGCTCACCGTCAAAAGTTCTCTGAAGGTTTTCTGTGCCTGAGAGAAATCCGTAGAAGAGATTCACCACATCACGGTCGGAATTTGCAGCAATAAGATTCTGAGAGTAGAGTCCTGTTGCCGCTTTCAACCTGAGAAAATCCGTAAGTTTATATTTAACAGAGAATCTTGGTTCTGGTGAAAACTCCGACAGGGAAGCATAGTAATGCCCTCTGAAACCCGGTTCAAGAATCAGATTGCCAATGGTGAGCTTATACTTCCAGTAGAATGCCATTTCGGTAGTGTATTCAGTAAGCTCAATCTTTCTGTTTGCAGCATTTACCAACTCGAACATCGTTTTGAAACCAAGCAATTCAATACCGTATTGATTTCTGTTCAACCCCCTGGCGCTGCTGAAATGAAGGCCAAAGTTGAATCCTTCGATCTCACTTGACTTGGGCAGGCCTGACTGATCTGTCAATGATGTATTATATGTTGAGTATGCAAAATTACCTTCGATGAGCATAGGGGATTCTGACGGTATAAGAATGAAATTTGACCCGAAACCCCATGTCTCCCAATTGTATTGAGAAAGTGCCTGATAGTTCACACGGTCATTGAAGTTGAATCCGAAGAAATTGATCTTGCTTCCGTTATCGGCAAGCAAACTCACTTTACCGTAGAAATCCAGATAATTAAATGGCAGACCCTGTTCATTCACATACTCGTAAAAGACTTTTGAAGACTGCTCTAGATATGAATTTTTGAAAGACAGGATATATGATGCTCTTCCTTCTGATTGCTCCTTGGATTTCAAAGGCCCTTCGAGCAGTATTTTTGTTCCGAAGGTGCTGCCACTTATGCCACCTGCCTGATGCCTTTTGTTTCCATCGCGGGTTTTTATGTCCATGACGGACGAAATCCGACCTCCAAGATCAGCATTGAAACCACCAGTATATACATCCGCCGATCTGAGAATGTCGTTGTCAAAAACACTGAACAGCCCGATCGTATGGAACGGATTATAAATTATCATCCCATCGAGCAGCACCTTATTCTGTATTGGCGAGCCTCCTCTTATGTAGAGCTTTCCACCCTGGTCACCGGTAGAAACAACGCCTGGCAGAATCTGCAGATACTGGGCAAGGTCTGCCTGACCACCAACAGCCGGGATCCGCTCTATTTGCTTTGGTGTAACTTTTATCACTGAAGTCCTGGTCTCTGTGAGGTCGCTCTGCCGCTCTGCAGAAACCGTGAACCGGCTCAACTGCTCCATCCGCTCCGGAAGGCTAACCCTTATGTTGGTAATTTCATTGGCCCTGATCACAAAAGGTTCTTTGATGGTGTCAAACCCAATGTAGGTTATTACCGCACGATACTCCCCCGGCTGAATGCCACTTATAATGAAATATCCGTTGCCGTCACTCATTGTGCCTGTGGTTGTGCCCTCAACAATAATGTTCGCGAAGAGCAGCGGCTCCCCCGTTCCTTCATTAAAAACAAAACCCCGAAGGTCACCTCCTCGCTGAGCAGTCACAACACCAACAGACACTAGTACCGAGGCAACCGCAAATAGCAACTTTAATTTACTCATAATAGCTGTCAATCTGTCTGAAAAAAGTGCGTAAAGGTATGAATATTCTTTCAGATGATTTGACCTCTTCTGTGCCGGAAAGTTTAAGGCACTCTGAATTCAGGCAAAGGTTAATGCATAATTTTAAACACCAGCTCCTTCAAAAGTTCAGAATGGCTTGTTGACGTGTTTTCAACCCCTTTGGATCTTAAGTCACAGGTTCGCAGGTGTTCAATTATCTTTGCAATCTTCTGCACAGTATAGTTTTTTGTTGCCTTCTGATATTCCGGTACAAAAAAGGGGTGAATGCCCAGCTGGGAAGCAATAACCTGCTTATCGCGCGATTCCGTAAAATGAAGTTTTAATATCTTGCTGAAATAGGAATACAGAATTGAAATGATAAAAATCAGAGGATACTCCTTCATGTTGTTGCTGAAATAGAGCATTATACGCGTGGCCTTTGTGGTATCCTTGTCACCTAAAGCCTTCTGCAGCTCAAAGATATTATAATCACGGCTTATGCCAATACTGTGCTCAATAATTGCAGTAGTAATCTCAGACCCGGGTGCAAGTGAAATAAACACCTTTTCCAGCTCATTTGAGATTTTGCTGAGGTCATTACCCAGATGCTCCGAAATCAGAAAACAGTTCTTCTCATTTATCACATAACCATGCTCACGTACATATTTATGAATCCAGCCTGGCAACTGAAAATCTTTAAGCTTTACAGACTCAAAAGCCACACCACTCTTCTGAGCAGACTTATACAAGACCTTGCGCTTGTCAATTTTCTTGTATTTGTGGCAAATAACAAGGATTGTGCTTGGCATTGGGTTTTCAAAGTATGAGGTCAACGGCTCCAGGTTTTTCATCATCTGCGCCTCCTTCAGTATCACCACCAGATGACTTGCCATCATCGGAAACCTCTTCACTGTACCCAAAAGCTGCTGAATATCCGTGTCGTAACCATACAATACAATCTGGTTGAACTCCTTCTCACCGGCGTCAAGAACCTCATCTTCGACAACCTTTGAAATAGCGTCAATGAAATATGGCTCCTCCCCGAACAGCAGGTAAACAGGCGACAACACCCTGTTCCTGATCTGCTGAATTATCCTGTTATGATCATCCATGTTGTTTGTTTTATCTCCTTCAGCAACATCATTTTCAGATAAAGCTTTATTTTAGCACTATGTTACGAAAACTCAACCTCCCTGAATACCGCTTTGATATCCGGGATGACAAAGGTAAGATGTTTATCTTCGACCCGGTAAGAAAAAAAGAGATACGTCTCACCCCGGAAGAGTGGGTAAGACAAAATATTATAATGTATCTTTCTGTAGAACTGGGCTATCCCTTTTCTCATATGGTGCTTGAAAAGAGTCTGAAAATAAATCAGTGCGCCAAAAGATGTGACATTCTCGTTTATGATTATAACTTTGATCCGGCACTTCTGGTTGAGTGCAAGGCTCCTGAAGTAGAAGTCTCAACAAAAGTGTTTGAACAGGTTGCCAGATATAATATAGCTTTCAAGGTCCCGTACCTGGTGATTTCAAATGGAACAACCCATCGTGCTGCCTTCATTGATCATGTGAACAAAACGGTAAAACACCTTGATCATATACCGGCTTACCCGGAACTGGCAAGCAGGTAACAAATGAATATTATTCTTTGAATATCCCTGCTTTATGAAAAATATACCGACATAAAACTCGGCAATATTTTTTTTTCATAAACCTTTAAGAAACAAAATAACTTTGCACATTAAAGGTTATCATAAGAAGCCAAGAAGATAATTTTTATCATCGCTGCAGATAATTTTTATACTTTTGCATCAAAAGTTTCCAACACAGGTCAATTAGTATATAAAACATTAATCATCAACAAAGAATGGATAATTTAAGACATCTCATCGTAAAGATCATTTTTCCGGCACTCTTTCTGATTCTTGGGCTGGGCATAATCATCTTCGGTTTAACAAATGAGCAGAGTCTCTTCTTTCTTCTGGGTGGCTTTGGCCTTCTGGCCGTGGGAATCCTTACTCTGCTGATCACTATCGGTTATGAGCATCTCCCTATTGTTCTATATAAGGTATTAATGTACGTATTCATCCCTGCCATACTGGTAATGTTCTGGATGGGCTTCAGGTCTGTTAACGACCCGATAAAATTTGAGAATGAATACAGAAGAAGAGCTGAAGTAGTAAAAGAGAGACTGGTGCATTTGCGTGACGCACAGGAGGCATACAGAAGTACGCACAGAAGATACACCGGTGACCTCGATACTCTTGTTGATTTTATCAAAAACGGCGAACTGGTGCTGCTCAGCAAGATCAACAATACGCCTCCTCTGCTCCGCGACTCTTTGCCTGAGCGTGAACTTATCCGCAGGGGATTCATCATAATTGACACAGGTTACATCAGTGTTATGGACTCAATCTTTAAAAACGTCTATAATTTCAACCCTGATAATCTCTACTATATACCCTTCTCAAACCCGCGTGAAAGATTTGAGATTAAATCAGGTACACTCATGAGAAGTGGCATTGAAGTGCCGGTTTTCGAAATTGTTGCCGACAAAAAGATCTATCTGCAAGGGCTTAAACCTGAGTATATAAATCAGGATAAGGTAATCTCCCTGCAGGTTGGTTCTCTCACAGAACCTATAAAAGACGGTAACTGGGAATAAAGGAGGATCAATGTATCGCGATAAGGAAATACCCGGAATTATCTTCATCTCACCTGAATTTGACAAGAATGATGTTATTAAGTATGATTTTGTTGTAAAGGTTGAACCTTTCGGATACACTTATCTTATAGGAAAAAAAGCTGATAAGGAACTACTGCTGTTAGCATCAAATGTAACTGAAAAACAGAATGACACGGACATTTTCTCAGCACTTGAACAGCTATCCGAAGAATCCCCTTTTATCAACAAAGAGTTTAACAGCACAAAAGTGCTGATTGTAAACAGAAAAGTAACCCTTGTTCCATTCGCACTTTTTAATCCGGATGAAAAGGAGCATTACCTCTCATTCAACATTGACCTTGAATCAGAAGATGAGGTTTTTTCTTCACCTGTGCCTCTGATAAAGGCAGCATGTATCTTTGCTGTTCCGGGAAAACTGCATTACCGTCTCACAAAGGTTCTTCACAATCCAACATTTCATCATCTTGCTGAGGTCAGCATAAACCAGTGCCCTCCATCAGCAAGTGTTACAGACGGCAAAGACAAATGTTTTCTGCACTTCTCCGGCAACACTTTCTTCGTACACCTGATGAGAAATAATGAACTTGCATTTTTCAACGTATTCCAGTTCGACACCCCGGAAGAATTTATCTATTACATGCTGAATATTGCCAGCAAAGTATCTGTTACTCCTGACAACACGGTTTTCATCCTGTCAGGTGATGTTGAACCGGAATCGGAAATCTGCAAACAGCTTCACACCTCATTTAAGCAAATTCAATATGCCGGCATGCCTTCAGCCCTGAAGCCGGCTGTTGATACGCCAAAACTACCCTGGTACAGGTTTAATGATCTCCTAAATCTTTTTTGTTGAGAATTATAAGCGGAGCATACAAAAGCCGGAGAGTAACGCCCCCGGGTGATCTGCCGGTAAGGCCTACAACTGATATGGCCCGTGAAGCACTGTTTAACCTGCTGAAAGGCCGGACAGATGTGGAATCATCCACTGTGGTGGATCTTTTCAGCGGCACAGGTTTTATTTCATATGAGTTCTGCAGCAGAGGTGCAATGAGAGTAACAGCTGTTGAGAACAACTTAAAATGCGTAAATTTCATCAGAAAAACTGCAGCATTGTTGCAAATGGTGATGCTAAACGTTATCAGGGCAGATGTGTTCCGGTATCTGAAAACCAGCAATGAATCAGCAGACATAGTATTTGCAGATCCTCCGTATGACCTGGCAGAAATTGAACAATTACCCTGCCTGGTATTGAACTCCGGCACAATAAGGGATGGCGGCTTGTTTATTCTGGAGCATGGGCCGGACAGATCCTTCGCAGGCAACCCCGATTTTTCTGAGGTTCGAAAATATGGCAAGGTTCACTTCTCCTTTTTCAGGAAGAACACATCTTTATAATTTCCATGACAATAATATCCAGATAAGCCAGAAAGGAGCTACAAGAATTATAGCGTCAAAACGGTCAAAAAATCCTCCATGGCCTGGCATGATGTTTCCTGAATCTTTGACTCCGGCAACTCTTTTGAGTTTTGATTGGGCAAGGTCACCAAGGTTTGAAAAAACCACTGCCAAAAGAGCCCCCCCGATCCAGAAAATCCCGGACATGCCACTATCCGAAAAGAGAAATAATCCTATTGCAAGCAACAGCGTGAACAGAAACCCTCCAACAGCGCCTTCAATTGTTTTAAGTGGGGATATCTTTGGCGCAAGCGGATTCTTCCCGAACAAAATGCCGGTCAGGTATGCAAAAGTATCATGAGTCCACACCAGGACAAACGCCATCAGTGTGAGGAAGCTGCCACAACAACCCACAACCCGGTCTATAATGAATGGCATGAGAGCGAGCAGCCCCAATGGAATTATTATCCATATAACCGATAACATGAAGTAGTTCCATCGACTGCAGTAAAACAAGTTGTACCTTCTGCAAGCTTTTCCAGCAAGCATCCTGAATTCAAGCAGAATAATCAAACCATAAAACACAATAATCACAGGGAAGAGGTTTTGCAACAATAGCAAAGGAATAATAATCGTAGCTACGTATATTAAGCCACTTACAGATCTGACAATTATTGCCTGCACTGCGAAATTTTATTTGTTCATATCATTATCATCTATCAACAACACTATAAGCTCCTTTGGTCCATGGGCTCCCATAACAAGGGTTTTTTCTATATCTGCGGTACGACTCGGCCCTGTTATAAGAGTTATCATTGAAGGCAGGTTATCTCCATATTTTGCCGTAATCCCGGCTAACGCATCCCCAATATCTGCCACTACCTGAGATGCATAAGCTACAACAATATGAACTTCCGGGTAGATAAATGCCCTTCGGCCTCCTGAGGCTGCTGATGAGACCATAACACTACCCACCCGGCTAATAAGATATTCAGAAAGTGTAACCCCAACATGCATCGATTGGATCTTATGATGATCAGCATTAACAGCAATGCCAAAAAAAGAGAGCAGGTCGGCCAACTCCTTATTGAAGCAAAAAACAGACTCCCAATTCCTCTGTTTCATCAAAACGATTAGTTGTGAAGCCATATCCTGCTCATCCTGACAATAGATAAAGGTTCCACCTGCCTCAATCAATGCTTCAGCAAATGCAACCTCTACAACTGAGTCAACCGGAGCATAGATCTCTCCACCCGGCTTGACATCAAAATAGGGATTTTCGTTCTTCTGCATTAAAGCATTCCGGATGTTTTTTAATACTCTCTCTTTTGCTGTGGTCTCCTTCATGCCTGGTACTTTGCTGTATTTATACTGTGATGTAACTTTTACTGCATTATTGATTGCACTATGCCGCTACCCCTCACCATCCTTCATTTCAGTATCATCCGGTTTATTGCTCTTCTCATTCTCTTCGTTTGGTTTAACAGGCTTACTGTTATTCTCTTCCGGGATATTCTCGTGTTCTTTCTGGTATTGGCTTTTCCCGTATATCTTCTCAAGATCTTCGCTGAAGATGACCTCCTTTTCAAGAAGAACATTAGCAAGTTGTTCAAGTTTTTCCCGGTTCTCTTTTAATATATCAAGAGCACGCTGATAAGCAGCATCGATGAGAGCCTTAACCTCCTGGTCGATTATCTCCGCTGTTTTCTCACTGTAAGGACGGTTTAAATTATACTCCTGCTGGCCTGTGCTGTCGTAGTATGAAATGTTGCCTATTTTCTTGTTAAGCCCGAAGTAGACTACCATAGCATATGCCTGTTTAGTGACCTTTTCAAGATCGTTTAGCGCACCTGTTGATACTTCTCCAAAAATGACCTCTTCTGCAGCTCTTCCTCCAAGGGCAGCCGTTATTTCATCAAACATCTGGTCATAGGTTGTGATCTGCCTCTCCTCAGGCAGATACCAGGCCGCTCCGAGAGCTTTTCCTCTCGGGATAATGGTGACCTTCACCAGCGGGTGTGCATGCTCTACAAGCCAGCTGACAGATGCATGGCCTGCCTCATGAAAGGCAATGACTCTCTTTTCATTCCTGGAAATGATCTTGTTCCTCTTCTCAAGTCCGCCTATGATCCTGTCAATAGCATCCAGGAAGTCTTGCTTTTCAATCTCCTTTTTCCCCCTGCGGGCTGCAATGAGTGCCGATTCATTACATACGTTGGCAATGTCAGCTCCGGAGAATCCGGGTGTCTGTTTAGCAAGGAATTCCACTGAAACATCTGGATGAACTTTTAACGGTTTCATATGAACCAGGAAAATCGCGTTTCGTTCATTGAGGTCCGGTAATTCTACGTGTATCTGCCTGTCGAACCTCCCAGCTCTGAGGAGTGCACGATCGAGAATATCAGCCCTGTTGGTTGCAGCAAGGATAATGACGCCTGAGTTTGTAGAAAAGCCGTCCATCTCTGTCAGCAGCTGGTTCAGGGTGTTCTCCCGCTCATCATTGGCGCCGGTAGCTACGTTTCTTCCCCGGGCTCTACCAATGGCATCAATTTCATCAATAAATATTATACATGGAGATTTCTCTTTAGCCTGCCTGAAAAGGTCCCGCACACGCGAGGCACCAACACCCACAAACATTTCAACAAAATCCGAACCTGAAATGGAGAAGAACGGAACCTGCGCCTCACCGGCAACAGCCTTGGCAAGAAGGGTCTTTCCTGTCCCCGGTGGGCCTACCAGCAATGCTCCTTTTGGTATTTGCCCTCCCAGATTGGTGTATCGCTTCGGGTTTTTAAGGAAATCAACAATCTCCATGATTTCAACCTTTGCCTCTTCGAGACCCGCAACATCATTGAAATTGACTTTTACCATGGTATCCCTGTCGAAGAGCTGGGCTTTTGACTTGCCGATATTGAAGATCTGCCCTCCTCCCGGGCCTCCCCTACCCATCATACGCATCAGGAAAATCCAAACGACAATTATAAGAATCAATGGTATCAACCAGCCCAACTCCTTGCCCCACTCACGCCTCTCCTCAATCTTAATCGGCACATTAACCTCCTTGCGTATCCGCTCTACATCTGTAATGTACCTTTCTCTTGTCAGAGCAGAATCTTCTGACAACATTGACTCCCATAAACCCGTTGTGTCCTGGGTGATCAGCTTGTTCTGAAGCTCCTCAAACCGCCTCTCAAACTGTTCGGGTGTTACTATCGGCAATTTATAATGGGGGCCAGGGTTAGGAGCATCATTGAAACCCTGTACATGAACCTTATGCTTCTCCGAGTGTAACGAATCAAGAATATGCTCCTCAGATATGTATACCTCAACGATTTTGTTGTTTACAAGCACAACCTTGTCTACATGATGCGCCAACAGCATCTCCCGCTCAAACTCAAGCCAGGTGATCTCTTTAACACCTCCACCCCACCTTATTGAGGTGATGAAAAGCAATCCCAGAAGCAACAAGCCATAAATCCAGTATAACTTCTTATTCTTTTTTGGCGGGCCTCCGGGCTGACGCCCTGACGATCCTCCCTCCTGATTCTCTCTGTCTTTTATCTCTTTGTTCTTCATTATTCCTTCCCGTATTGCTCAGTTATCTCTTCTTTCTCTGCATCAGCCCATAACTCCTCCAATCGGTAAAAACTCCTGACCGGTTCAAGAAATATATGAGCAACAACATCAAAATAGTCAATCAATATCCACTCGCGTAGCTGCATCCCTTCCCGTTGACGAGGGTTTTGACCTGTACTCTTCTTAACTGTCTCCTCAACTGATTCGGCAAGCGTATCTGCATGTGTAGTTGATGTCGCATGACAAATAATAAAATAGTCAACAACGCTGTTGTGAATCTTTCGCAAATCTAGCGTTATGATCTTCAAACCTTTCTTCTCCAGCATTCCCTGTACTATTAACCCTGCTACTTCACCGGAAAAGGTATCTCTTCTTATCATATATGGCTCAAAAATTCATTAGTAATATTATATTTGCCGCAAAATTAACATTTTTAAACCAGCTGACGACATTCTGACAAAAATGGTGCTCGGAAGAATTCTTAAAAAACGTTATCACTTTGAAAGTTGCAGTTCAACAAATGATGTGCTGAAAGAGATTACCGAAAGCAAAACCAGCGTACCAGCCAACTCCGGAATTTATGTGACAACTGACTTTCAAACTGCGGGCCGTGGACACGGCGCCAATAGCTGGCATAGCAGCAGGGGAGAAAACCTGCTTGTAAGTTTTCTCTGCAACCCTGTTATGATCTCCCCTGAGCTTCAGTTTGATATCAGCCGGATAATTTCCTTAAGCATATTTGATCTTCTGGAAGATATACTTAATAAAAAACATAAGGTGACGATAAAATGGCCAAACGATTTATTCGTCAATGGCAGTAAGATTGCCGGATTATTAATTGAAAACCGCCTTGCCGGCAACCGGATCCTGGATTCTATTATCGGTATCGGGCTGAATATAAATGAAACTCTGTTTCCTGATGAAATCCCGGGGGCAACCTCTTTAAAAAAACTAACAGGGAAAACCTTTGACCCTGACAACGTCCTACGCGATTTAATCACTATGACAGCAAACCATAATAAAAAACTTCAGTCATACGATCATAAATCCCTGCATGTAGAGTATGATAACAAGCTATATGGAAGAGACAGGCAAAATGTATTTTCTGCCGGTGAAACTATTTTCTCCGGCAGAATAACAGGAACGGATCCTAACGGAATGCTTGCCGTTATAAAAGAGGATGGATTCAGGAAATTTGGATTTAAAGAGATTGCAATGTTAAAGGAGGCCTGAGTATCTATAATGCAAGCCTGGAATTTATCGTTTCAACCAGATGTTTTAAAGGTCGTGATGCAAGCATAGAAAGCATGGGGTTAAGATCTGCCGACAGAATTGTCTGGCAAAGAGTGATGCCAATGTCATCTGCCTCTTCCAGCGTGATCATGATTTCAAAATCGAATGGAGCCTTTTCCGAAGCAATAATAACCTTTTCAGGGTTTATTCGTTCTTTGTAATGCATTTTAATATCGGCCATTCCACTGATAGTGAAAGAACACGTGTTATCATCACACTGCCAGTTAACTATCTGCTCCGGCATCAGTTTGCCTAATTCATTGAAATCAGATACCTTTATGTAAAGATCCTTTACATTATGTTGTGATTCGAGCTTTTCACTTATAAACTTCTGCATCAGATCATAAGTTAACGCCCCATGTCTCAGGGCTTTCACGCCATTTGCCCAACAATTCAAGCTGGGCTTCCTGAATATAACCCGAATCGACCGCCTGCCGGATAAGGAAAGGATAGTTACTGAGCGTAATCAACCGACAGTGAGCTTTTTCAAATGCTTTTTCAGCATGAGGAAATGCATACGAGAAGATAGCTATCATACCCTTTACCTGACAACCGGCATCACGTAATGCGCTCACGGCAGAGAGACTGCTCTTGCCGGTACTTATCAAATCTTCAATCACTACTACGGACTGCCCGGATTCTACAACACCTTCAATCTGGTTTCCAAGCCCATGCTTTTTCTCTGCCGCCCTAACATATGCAAAAGGTAAACCCAGATCCTGAGCTACAAGAACCCCAAGTGCAATGCCACCTGTAGCTACCCCGGCAATAAGATCAACATCGCCAAACTCCTCTTCTACACAACTCACCATCTCTTTTCTGAGGTAAGTGCGGATTTGCGGATAAGACAATGTCTTTCTGTTATCACAATATATTGGTGATTTCCAGCCCGAGGCCCATGTGAATGGATTTTCAGGATTCAGTTTTATTGCTTTAATTTGCAATAAATGCTCTGCTGTTTTCAGCGCTCTTTCTTCTGTCATATTCATGCGACAAATGTATAAAGTTTTTAATAAAGATCACTCAATTAATTTCATGCCTTCTGGTATAACTATGGATATACCTGATGATGACATCATAATTGAATCCAACTTTTTAAATCAATTGAATCACCAAAAGATAAAATATGTAATAGGGAAATCAAATTTTTACAATGTTTGGATTATTACAGATCAAAACGATGAAATGCGCCGACTATTGTTTGCGGATTTTATGAACCTGACAGCTGCCGGAGGAGTGGTTTTTAATGAGAACCGGGATGTATTGCTGATTTTTCGCCGGGGCCTTTGGGATCTACCCAAAGGGAAGCTTAATCTTCACGAATCGATCAAGGATTGTGCGATACGCGAAGTATTTGAAGAAACAATGGTATCTGCAATAATAATTGATGACGAACCAATAAATACATGGCATATTTATACTGAAAACAACTGCTACTACCTTAAACAAACATACTGGTACTTAATGCGTGCAATAGTATCAGAAAACCTTATTCCTCAGGAAGAGGAGCAAATAACCGAAGTTCGATGGGCTAACAATGATTTTCTTCTCCAATATGCATATCCAAACACATTTCCAATGGTAAAGGATGTAATAAATACATTTCAGGAAAGGTATTCTGGTCGGGAATTATGATAATCAGTTGCCGTATAAATAATCAAAGGAGAAGGAATAAGGTTTGTATTAACCTTCTTCCTTCTCCTTAATCCTGGTTTCCCTTCAGCGAAACAGAGAGTGGCTATGCTGCCGCTCTATTTTGTAATAACAAATTGTTCTCTGAATAAGTCTGAAGAGGTTCTGATCTGAATGAAATAGTATCCTAGTGCGAGATCAGAGACGTTAAGCTCAAGAATTTTAGCGTTATTATCACTATAACTGATAGATCTCACAATCTGTCCTACATTATTAATGATCTCTATGACTGAGTTTTTGTCAAAGCCATCAGGATTGTTGATGTAGATAAACTGACTGGTCGGATTAGGATACAAAGAGATATTCTGGTTGCTTCCAAAGGAAACTGAGCGTATATCAGTGTATTCATATGAACCGTCAAAATCAACCTGTTTTAGCCTGTAATAATTAATGCCTTTTACAGGATTTGCATGGATATACTGATAGCTCAGAACAGAATGGCTATTGCTGTTTTTTGAATAGACACGATCAATATTTCTAAAATATTCAGCATCTGTAGAGTGTTGAACAACAAAGTAGTTATTATTTACTTCATTTGCTGTTACCCAGTCAAGTACAGCCACATTTCCATCTCTGGTGACATTAAAGCTGATCAATTCAACCGGCAAAGGAGGAGAACAGTTAGCAGTAAGCTCAAGGGATGCAGTAGCCTGACAACCATTGGCATCAGTGTAAAGAACATCATATACCCCATATGGCGATACTCCATAACCAAAGTTGGTGGTTGGTGCAATACCACCAAACCAAAGCCCTGAACCAGTCCAAACATAAGAAACAGGTGAACATGTTGTTGCAGGATTCGGCACAGCAGTAATGGTTGCTGTACCTGTCTGTGGTTGATCACACACATAGGTAATGCTAAGTGCAGGCTTTGGAATAACGGTAGGGTTATTGTCATAGTTGCCTACCCATGTTTCAACACCAGAACCTTCGTAAATATTTGTTTCATAGTCTCCTCCTCCACCATATGGTTGAGTAGGGTGCTTTGGATCACTGTAAGCATTAGGGATAGCTCCAGTTCCATTGTTTGCACTACCGGATCCTTCCCATAGCCGGAGTCCGTCAATACAGTTCTGTCCTAAAGAAAATGAAAATAGCAAAACTTCTGTATTCGAAGTTAAAGCACCAAGGCTACCTCCGCTATTATAAACAGCATAATAATCGTACGATTCTGTGTATGCGCTAATAGCATCAAGGTCAGCATAAGTATTTATTATCCAAGTGGTTCCTCCAGGAGCATGTGTTTGGAGATTAAAGGCGTTAACCCTTAATGTTGGATAATTGGTTATAACGTTGTGGGGTACAGCAATAATAATCTGTGACCCACCCATGTTAAACATAGATGTACTGGCATCAGGCTTAACATAAACTTCATAACGACACAACAATGAGTCATAACGAAGATTTGTGCGCATATTCGGTACCTGGGCAAATCCAACAGTAACGAATAATAAAAGGATTAAAAGCGATAACAATTTTTTCATGACTTACTTATTTCTGTTAGTTAAACATTCAATGATCTTATTGTTTTATTAGGTCCTGTTTTTTGTTAGTTTGTCTTCAATTCATCTTATTAATAAGCAATTTAACGTATCTTAAAGAGATAATGTTGCGCTATTGTTGCCCCTGCTGTGTTTGCATACACAAAAGCAGGGGCAATCTAGCAAGGGTTATGGCAATTGCTCAATCATAAAATCAAATGATGGAGTAGCACCAGCAATATAGTTCAGGATGATATTAAGCAGGTAGTTACTATCACTTCCTACACCCTGGTATTTAACCTGGCCATCCATATTAATATCTCCACTGAAATAACCTGTTGCAAAGTTATAATTATATTCATAAAGAATATTTCCAGGATAAGCAAGAACCTGATTAAGAATTCTATTATTATCATTATTTACTCCCTGATATTTCACTTTGTTATCTGGTTCAGCATTGCCTGCATGAAGTGCTCTGACTCCAGGGGCTACCTGTTTTTGAGCAAGGGTTGAGTAATTATATCCAAACTGGGTGCCGAAATTGAACTCAGCAACAGAACCATCTGTAAAATTAACAGGAGTACCCGCAAGGGTTAGCGTTACTGTGTTGGCAGTCATAACACCGAGATGGTTACGATGTCTGATTGCCACAAAGAATTCGTTGTCAACAAGTCCATTAAATTTAACAGGGCTTATGCCGTCGACATCAACAACATCACCATCACTTTGGACAAGAGCAGCACGGGTAGCAACCACAATGGTACTATCAGCTTTATCTCGCAATTCAACGTATACCCAATCAACGATTGCATTGCTTCCAGAGACAGTAAGAACATTCGGGTCAGTGATTACCTCTCCGCCTCCACCACCGGCATGAGTGAAGTAGGAACTATAAGGAGCTGAAGAGTAAGGCTCTGTCGTTGGGATAAAATTAAGTAGCCTTAAATTGTCACTCATCAATCCTGAGGTAACATCATAAGCACCTTGCAGGAATACTTTTGGAGCAAGGTAAAGATCCGGTGTTACAACATTAAGATAAACTATTGCTGTATCACAATTGCCGATTCCATCACATATTCTGTATGTGAAGAAGTCCTGACCAAGGAAATTCGGATCTGGTAAGTAGGTAAATGTTCCATTAGGATTCATTGTTGATGTTCCATTATTGGCAACATCGACACCAATAATCGGAAGCATGGCAGCAGGACCGTTACAGCCATAATAATCATTCGCAAGAACATCAATAGTAATTGGGGTGTTCATCTGCACTGTCACATAATCGGGGCGTGCAAGAGGGCCATTGATAGCAACCATCTGGAAATTGTCTATATCCAGCATTGTTCCGCCAGAGGTCTGATTTGAGCCCTTCACGAATAGTCTGATATAAATATCTTTTTTGTAATTGATAGTATCGTGTCCTGTAAGGTCAAGAATGCCCTGGAACCAGGTATTGGCAGCTGGAAGTGTAATACTGTCACCTGGCCAGAAAGCAAGTCCGTCAAAGCTGTAATACGCTGCAATCTGTGTCGCTGCATTAACTTCACGTCTGCCCTGGATATAAATCTGATAGTCTCTGAATTTGTAGAGAGAATCACCGGAAACTCTAAACTCAAAATATCTGGCATTATTACCATTTGACAAGCCCATTGCAAGACTCTTATTTCCAACTACAGTAGGATCTGAAACAAATGCCATTGTACCTGTAGGAGTACCTGTATTTGTAGTCAGGAATGGTTCAAAAGAGGTACAATATCCAGCTAGGTTAGGTGCAATAAAGTCTGGGGCTATAGGATACTGAACCGCATTGTCAAAGTTATAAAGTAATATCAACTCTGCAGGAGTAACCTCTATTGTCTGCACACAGGATTGTGAATTATTGTGAATGTCTATTGCAGTCCAGGTTATTGTTGTAATGCCACCTGGATATGGATCTGTGACTGACAGCATATCACTTCTTACCCAAGCAACTGTGTCAATTCCGCAATTATCAAATCTCTGAGGCCAACCGGCATTAACGATTGCATCGCAATCATCTGGAGCATAAATGGTTTTTATATCAACCGGACAGACAATTGTTGGAAGTTCATCATCGACTACGATAACATCAAAAGTGCAGTTATCAGTGTTACCTGCCAGATCCTGAGCTACTGCTTCGACAGTAGTTGTTCCGACATTAAACTGATAGGGGAATGTGATTTCTGTAGTACCAATGTAGTACTTGATAAAATCAATTGTGCAGTTATCCGTAGCTGTGGCGGTAAAGGACAGAGTAGCAAAACATTCACCCGCATCAACGCTGTAAGATGCAGCAACAGACGGGCAAGTGATTACAGGATCAATATCATCGATTACAATCACATCAAATGTGCAGTCGTCTGTATTACCTGAAAGGTCAAAAGCAACGGCCTCGACTGTAGTAGTGCCAACCGGGAATTGATATGGGAAGGTAATTTCTGTTGTTCCAATATAATATCTGATAATGTCAATGGCGCAATTATCAGTTGCTGTAGCATTAAAAGAGAGGGTTGAATAGCACTGGCCGGCATCAACACTGTATGTGGCAGCAACTGTCGGACAAGTAATGACCGGGTCAATATTATCGACTACGACAACACTGAAGTTGCAATTATCAATATTTCCGGAAAGATCCTGAGCCACTACCAACACCGATGATGTTCCGACAGGGAACTGATAGGGAAATGTAATTTCTGTTGTTCCTATATAGTACTTGATAAAATCTATTCCGCAATTATCAGTAGCAGTAGCGCTAAATGAGAGTTCCGCATAGCATTGACCCGGGTCAACGTTATAGCTTGCAGCCACTGTGGGGCAAGTAACAACAGGGTCAATATCATCTATCACAACTACGCTGAAAGTGCAATCATCACTGTTGCCTGCAAGGTCGTATGCGATAGCGTCTACAATTGTAGTACCTACCTGGAACTGATATGGGAATGTGATTTCTGTTGTTCCGATATAATATTTGATAACATCAATGGTACAGTTATCTGTTGCTGTTGCAGTGAACGAGAGTGTTGCATAGCACTGACCGGCATCAACGCTATAGCTGGCAGCTACTGAAGGGCAAGTAATCACAGGATCGATATCATCAACCACAATAACATCGAAAGTACAATCATCGGTATTTCCTGTGAGGTCAAAAGCAACTGCTTCAACTGTTGTTGTTCCAACAGGAAACTGATACGGGAAGGAGATCTCAGTCGTTCCGATATAATACTTGATAACATCAATTGAGCAGTTATCAGTTGCTGTAGCAGTGAAAGAGAGAGTTGCATAACACTGTCCGGCATCAACACTGTAGCTTGCGGCAACAGTCGGGCATGTAATAATTGGGTCAATATTATCAATTACAATAACATCGAAGGTGCAATTATCGCTATTACCTGAAAGGTCATAAGCAATAGCTTCCACAGTTGTGGTTCCTACAGGGAACTGATATGGGAAGGTGATTTCTGTTGTTCCTATATAATACTTGATATAGTCTATTGCGCAATTATCAGTTGCACTGGCAATTAATGACAATTCAGCATAGCATTGACCTGGATCAACATTGTAACTGGCAGCTACAGCAGGGCAGGTAATAACCGGGTCAATATTGTCAATAACGACAACACTAAACAAACAATCATCACTATTACCGTTAAGATCATAAGCTATTGCTTCTACAGTTGTAGTGCCAACCGGGAACTGAAAAGGGAAAGTAATTTCAACTGTACCAACATAATATTTTATTACGTCAATATCGCAGTTGTCTGTTGCTGTGGCATTAAAAGTAAGCTCTGCATAGCATGCGCCCGGATCAACATTATAGAATGAGGCGACCTGAGGGCAAACGATAACAGGATCAATTGTATCGTTTATGGTTGTAACGGTTACACTGGCAACAGCTTCGCAATTATTATCATCGGTAACGGTAACTGAGTATGTTCCACTTGTAAGGCCGGTAGCTGTTTGCGTTGTTTGAGCAGCCGGATCGTCCCACAAGTAGGTAAACGGCTGGATACCATTTGTTGTGGTAACTGTAGCCGTACCATCAGCAAAACCGATACATGTCTCTTCGGTCATTGTAGCAATAGCTGTAAAAGGAGGCTGAACTGTAACAATTGTGGTTTTTGTAACATCAGGGCATCCCAGAGCAGCCGGAATAGTATAAAGCATTGTATAAGTATTGGGCAGCGAAGCTCCTCCAAGAAACAGCTCTCCGGTTATATTATCAAACACAAGCCCTAATGGTGGATTTGGAATTGTGTGGATACCATTTGTATTCGAAGCTACCAGAGTTGGCAGCGCATTCGGGGCATCGAAACAGAAAGGTGAATCATACTCATAGGTTGTAATTGTAGGAAGTTGAGTAAGGGTAAATGGAGTAGTAACGGTGTTGGCCGGGCAAAGGCCTACAGCCTGCATCGTATATGCGACAACATAGGTTCCTGCAGTACTTCCTGTGATAGTTACCTGGCCTGTAGTTGGGTTCAGGTTCAGTCCCTGGGCAGGCTGTACTGAAAACAGACCACCGGTAGTACCTGTAAGGGTAACATCAACAGTAGTTCCGTTTGTGCAGAAATATGGCAGGTTGTTAGCATTATTGTATGCAATTGTCGCATCATTGACCGGATCCATGTGCAGTGTTACCGGAACTCTGACATCAGTAGTACATACACCATCTGAATTTGCAGCATAATATGTTACTGTCCCGGGGGCATTAAGAATCGGATTCTGAACAACATTACCGCCGGTTGGGGCATCATACCATACTATTGAATTACCGGGGAAAACGGGCGTTGCAGTTGCAGTTAACGTTTGAGTAGGTATAGACTGGCAAACGGCCGTGTCAGGACCCGCAATAGCAGCAGGAAGCTCGGTCACCCATCCGTTTATATAGTAATTTGCGGTAGGAACATCATTGAATGGTCCATTAATCAAAGCATTTGAATATTCGCACCAGACTGCATCACTGTCATTCCATACAAGAGCTGAAGTGCCCCCGAGGTAGTTAAAGCTAAGGTTGACAATTTCAACAATAGGACCCGGGATTGTCACTCCACCGGAAAATGAGAACCAGGCAAGTTTCAGACGGCCAGGATAAACTGCATTGACCGAAAAATTAGCAGCAAGGGATGAATGAGCAGTAAATCCGGTATAAACCAAAACAGAAGGGTCATAGTCGAGAGTAAGTGAAATAGCATCAACATTGGCAAATGTATCAACAGTAACAGGCACATTAACGACAGAAGGCGGATTACATCCGACTACCTGAGCCGCGGTTGTCACAGGACCACCCATTACAGAATAATCACACTGAGTAAAAGTACTGTTACACCATGGGTCATAATGCACAGTTCCTGAAAACCTGGATAATACAATATTATAATCAGTACCTCCCCAGTAATTTTCAATGGCAGAAGCAGTAATGCCTCCAAAATTGTTGATTGCCTTGCCGGCACCATTGACAACAAAGGTATTATGACCAGGGTCTGTAGCAATTCCTGCATCCAATTCCCCACCAGACAAATAGATGCCGTCCTGATTAAAACCTGTAGCCTCAATTATCGTTGAATTCCGAAGAATTAGCTTGCCTCCCGTAATCAGGATTGTTGGATCATCAGTGGTGGTAACGAAAGTTACATTATCAAAATAAATTGTCCCGTTCGTCACCGTCAGTGCAGGCGAAGTGCCATCAAGAACTACAGTAACACCTGACATGTTTTTCACTGTCAGACTGCCCGGGCCGTTGTAAATAAACCCATCATAAGTGCCTCCGGTAAGAATATGAATCTCATCTCCGTCAACCGCATCAAGCAGTGCGAGCTGAACATTTGCATATGTACCGGTTGTGCCAACTGTTAATGTTCCTGCCGTTAATCCTGTTACAGCAAAGAACAATACAATAAATGCCAATAATTGTTTTTTCATGATATTGCTTATTAAGTATTTTGATCTTTTAAATGATATCTCTGCATTATCTTCAATAAAAATATTTGATTTTGTTTGATTTTCTTTAGGGAATAAAATGGTTTCTAAGCGTTCGTTCATATTTTAATTAAGTTTTTGGGTTACATGTTTTCTTGATAATTAAATATTGTTATGTAAAAAACTTTTAACTTCAGATCTGACAAATTGCAAATGTAAAGAAGAAGTTTGCCTGGAGGTGCTGTCAGAAACCAATTTTGCGTTAAATACCAACAGCTCCTTAACAATGAAAGATGCAAAAAGAGAAATGAGTGCCACTGTTGCACTAAGAATAAAAGCTTGACTACGAATAAGAAAAGTGAAATGTAATGTCATAGTTAGTCTTTATGATAAACTACTGAAAAGAACTCTCTTTTCAGAGCATAAAAGTACATCAATTTTCCTCAAAAAAAAAAAAAAAAAACAGATTGACCAGTTGAACCAGTTTTTTTTTTTGTTAAACAATATAAAAATATTTCTCATATATCTGATATAATGGATATTACAAGCTTCAGCCAAGTAATTTGCTTGTGTGGCTTATACGAGTCCAATGATCATTTGTTACAATATTTTACAAACATCTGTGAATCGTAACAAATTATTTAATCAATTATCACCTAGTTTTTGACCAACTTAAGAGTTTTTACCATTTTCCCTGAGATTATTCTGGCAAAATAGACACCTGAAGGATGATTAGCCAGGTCAACTCTTGTTACAAATCTTACATTGTCAATGTCCATTATTCTTTCTCTGGAAATTATTTGTCCAATATCATTATATACAACAAGGTCCAGTCTCTCTTCCGTAAAGTTTGAAAGAACAATGTTAAACATCCCTAATGATGGATTCGGAAATAGAGTGATTTTCGAATCATCGGATAAATCCTCAACAAAATAACAGGGGTCCACAGTAATTTCAATATGATCATAGGAGCTGCAGTTACTGCTGTTTGTAACAGTCACGGAGATTATATGTGTCCCAATACCCAGAATTGTGCTGTCAACAGTCAAAATCTGTGATGTGTGTCCCGTTGACCAGAGATAAGAGATTCCATCCGGCCCTGCATCAAGAGTTAATATGTGGTTTATACACATTGTGCGGTCATTGCCAAGATCAACATGGGGATTGGGATTCACTTTAACGAGTTTTGAAGTATCATTTGAGCAACCCATGGTATCGATATATGTGTATGTAATGATGTGATTCCCTGTATGGGCAATGCCGGGATAGAACCAATTTCCTGTTACACCAGAACCTGAGAACACACCGCCATGTGGTATGCCTATCAGAAGAGCAGCTGAATCCTCAACACAATAAGTTGAATCTAACCCGTAAAAATCTACTGAAGGAATGGGGTTCACTGTTATAACATGCGTTGTGCTGTTAGAACACCCATTGAAGTTGGTATATGAGAAACTAATCGTATGAGTGCCGATACCGGCAAGTGCGGGATCAAACTGTGATCCGCTTACACCTTGACCAGACAAGATGCCTCCTGATGCAGGTATGGTAACAATATTCAAAGGATTACTGTTCAAGCATGTATTACCTGGAAGATTTTGTATGCTGACATTCGGGGTTTGGTAGACGACAGTGTATTGCGTATCCACTCCCAAGCAACTTGTGGAAGGATCAGTAAGAGAATAAACAATAGCATGCGTTCCAATCCCTGCCAGAGAAGGGTAGAAAATATTGCCCTGAATTCCTGGTCCTGTAAACACCCCGGAAGCAGTTCCGGCAGTTGATCCTGTAAGAGTATCCGGATCAGAGTTTGTGCAATACGATGAGTTGAGGCCGGAATATGATGCAACGGTTGAGTTGACCTGTGTAACAAGGCTGTCAGAGTTCGAACACCCATTTTGATCCGTAAATATATAAGTAATTGTTTTCAGTCCTGTTCCAGCAATCTGAGGGCTGAAGGTATTACCTGAAATTCCAGGACCGCTGAACACTCCCCCTGAAGGAATTCCTGCAAGGGTAATTATTTGTGGAGATGGAATACAGTAAGAAGAAGCAAGACCACCCAAAGAGACAGCTGGAAGTGGTATTACTGTTATGTTAGCATTAGCTACATTATGGCACCCATTAGTATCTGTGAAGCCATAAGAGATTATCTTTGTTCCGGAACCTGCAACCACAGGATTAAATAAATTTCCAGATATTCCGGGTCCTGTTAGCAATCCACCCGGAGGCGTTCCCTGAATAGTGATTGGTGAGGCATTAATGCAAAGAGTGTCTACGATACCAGAAAGTGAAACCTGTGGCAGCGGCCAAATCTGTATTGAATCATATGCTGAAGCAGAACAATTATTTGCATCAGTATATGTATAAGATATCACATGGAATCCAGGGCCTGCTATAGATGGGTCAAAAATGTTCCCAAAAATACCCGGGCCGGCAAATACTCCTCCTGCAGGAATACCTGTTAAAGAAATTGGATTAGTATTCAGGCAAAGCGCGGCTGGTAAAGCAGACATTGTTACCGGTGGCATTGAATCGATCTGATAGACATAGTTCCATATCGACTGGTTATTTGCGCAATCAATATAGCTATAGACATACGTTCTCTGACCTGTAGTAATTATTGGATCGGGTTGGTCAACAACTGAGATAAGAACAGGAGTAACTGCATTGCCACAAAAATCAAACACAGCTGGTGGTAATGGAGTTGTAATTGAAGCCAGACAGTTCACCGTTGTATATCCATCTAAAGGCACAGCTGGAGGCGTCTGAAGATCTACCACATATGTGTATGTCCAGGTATAGTCCTGATTGGCACAATCTGTCCAGGTATATGTGTAGGTTATTGTACCTTCACAATCAACCCAGGTGCCACCGATCACCGGATTCGAGGGTGCAAGGATGTTACCGCATACATCCACCACTAAAGGCAGAGTTGTTGGGGCGACTGCAAAAGAGGCGCACTCAACGGTGCCAGTATTCGATACCGGGCCGCCAACCTCTGCCGGAGGTGTGGTAAGTTCTATATGGTATATGTAGTTCCAGTAGAATACCTGGTTGTAGCAGTCGGTATAACTATAAGTGTAAGTCCGCATTCCCTCGCATGACAAAGGATCAGGGGTGTCTGTCACAGATACAAGCACCGGAGTGACGCTGTTGTTACAGACATCGACGTAGGATGGTGGTATTGGCGTAACGGCATCAGCAAGGCAATCAACATATGTTGAGTCATCGTTCGGAAACGGTGGAGCCACTGACGGGGTAATATTATATACAAATTTCCATACAGAAGTATTTCCGGCACAATCGGAATAGGTATAGGAATATACCCTCTCCCCTGCTGAAACAATAGGATCGGGATTATCAACAACTCCGGAAAGAACCGCGTTAAGCAAATTTCCACAGGCGTCATAAACTACAGGGGTAACAGGAGGAGTTGCCTGAGCAACATTTGACACGGTTAATGTGTCGTCAGCCGGCACAACAGGAGGAGTAACAATAATAATATGGTAAGTAAAGCTCCACGGGGTGCTGTTCTGGGCACAGTCGGTAAAGAGATAGTTGTAAGTGCGTGTGCCCTGGCACGTTAATGGATCAGGGTTATCAACAGTGCTTACAAGATTGGCTGTAAGAAGATTGCCGCAGGCATCCTCAAATACAGGTAGCACTGCAGGAGCAACGGCGTCGGCGACACACTCTACGGTGTCAACAGTAGCAACCGGGCCCCCAACCTCTGCCGGAGGTGTTGTAAGCAGGATATGGTAGGTAAAGCTCCACGTGGTGCTGTTCTGGGCACAGTCGGTAAAGAGATAGTTGTAAGTGCGTGTTCCCTGGCATGTTAATGGGTCAGGGTTGTCAACAGTGCTTACAAACTGAGCCGTAAGAACATTGCCACAGGCATCTTCAAAAACAGGCAGCACTGAAGGTACAACGGCGTCAGCGACACATTCAACGGTATCAACGGTAGCAACCGGCCCTCCAACCTCTGCCGGAGGTGTAGCAAGAAGGATATGGTAGGTATAACTCCAGGGGGTACTGTTCTGGGCACAGTCGGTAAAGAGATAGTTGTAAGTGCGGTTTCCCTGGCATGTCAATGGGTCAGGGTTGTCAACAGTGCTTACAAGCTGAGCTGTGAGAACATTACCGCAACCATCTTCAAACACAGGAAGTACTGCAGGTGCGACAGCATCTGCTATACATTCAACGGTATCGACAGTAGCAACCGGGCCACTGACCTCTGCCGGGGGCGTTGTAAGCTGGATATGGTATGTAAAGCTCCAGGGGGTGCTGTTCTGAGCGCAGTCGGTGAAAATATAATTATAAGTTCGCGAACCCTGGCAGGTCAATGGGTCAGGGTTGTCAACAGTACTTAAGAGCTGGGCTGTGATAACATTTCCACAGGCATCTTCAAACAGAGGCAGTACTGCAGGAGCAACGGCGTCTGCAAAACACTCAACGGTATCCGCAGTAGCAACCGGGCTACCAACATCTACCGGGTGTGTTGTAAGCAGGATATGATAGGTAAAGCTCCAGGGGGTGCTGTTCTGGGCGCAGTCAGTAAAGATATAGTTGTAAGTACGGGTACCCTCGCAGGTAAATGGGTCAGGATTATCAACAGTACTTACAAGCTGGGCTGTGAGAAGATTGCCGCAGGCATCTTCAAA
>OBJA01000302.1_pt1 | contig 45498 bp, 30 predicted proteins | sample 1519751 | NCBI WGS metagenome assembly OBJA01 (sample SAMEA3881238, study PRJEB22517) | soil metagenome | biome: lake sediment; feature: soda lake sediment; material: sediment, water from around vicinity | place: India | collected 2013-12-23 | depth 3 m
GGAATAAGGCTTCGTTCATCATGGTAATTTTTACCCGTAAACATAGCACCTTGAAAAATTTAAGAAAATATGTACCTTACCGAGAGCTTACTATCTTACTACCAATAATGATGACACCACCCAGATAATAAACCTTGATGTTGATGTAGTGTACAAAAAAAAGAAAAATCTGGATAAAGGGCAAAGTATTGTTCCTTATACTATGCAATCAAGAAATATTCGCGATTCAACCATACTATTTGAATTCATAAAACCGTTGTATTTTACAATAAACGAAGTCAACTCATGGGCAAACTTTTTTGAAAACTTTAAATATTACAAGGTTGAAGATACAGCGCTTATAAAACTTTATTTCGTAGGGCATAGAGTTGAGGATATAACGGAAGTAACAATCAACAAAGCAGATACATGTTTGGTTTCCTTTATCATTAACAGCGGAAATAATGAGCTAAAGAGCTCCAATGAGAATAAGATTAAACTCTACAAATCTACCCATTTCATTAAATATGATTATACATGTGGTTATTGTGTGATTGCAGAATCAGGGCTAAAATATACTCTGCTCCATCCATACCAAAAGGACAGGGTTCTATCAATGTCTCTGCTTTTCAAATCATACGATAATGGCACAAACTTGGTAAGGAGGAAAACTTCCGATGGAATATGGTTCAATAAGTTTGAGCCGAAAGATTTTAAGACAAATTACACGACCGATTTCTGGAATGGTATAGATTATCCTGTGGATGTTTTGTCTATTACCGAGATTGACATTCCTGATTTCAGTCACAACAATAATGAAAATAATGGCATTCAACTACTAAAATCACCGATTTTATCAAGGTTTTCTTATCGTATTCCAAAAACAGATCGGATATCAAATGCAAGGCAGTGATAAATTGAAAATAATGAAGTACTGTAAAAAAGAATTGAAAACCCACCAGGTAACAAAGGCATATTTCAGAGCAGGATTGGTGCGGTATTGTAACTGCGGATTCCCGCAATACAGTCAGGTCCTGCCGGACAGGGACGCCTGCCTGCTCACCGAGATCCGCTCCGCAATATGTACATAAAACCTGAAACTATTAAAAATACTATCCCTATTTTTGTCAGTTATTCCTTTATAACGGCTTATTGGTTATATTGGGGAAGTAATAATATTGAAATTACTTCAACCTGCTCGATTCGGATCTAAAGCGAACAACACGTAACTTCGCACGCAACCCTCCCCAGAAACTTGCACCTGAACGTTGCATAGCATTTTGAATAAAAAAATGAAATACTTTTATCCATCTTTATTACTAATTTTCATCATCGGTTGTTCAACTGTAACACCAAAAGACTACCTGATTAATAAGATCAGCCTGAAAAGGTTGAAAAGGTCAACCTGCTTCAGACTGTTGAATCAAAATTTATTCGTTGACTGCGAAATTATTTCAGTTGTTTTTTAATTAATTTTTCAGTAAGAATACTTACCAAACCCCAAATGAGTAATGAGAGCAAATAAATTGTTATACCGTACAGGGTTGTGATCATAGATACTTTCAGTCCTCCGTAAACCATTGCTGGTGAAATGTCACCTGCACCTTCAATTGCTGAGAATGCCGAATAAAGTCCTATCAACTGACCTAAGATTCCGGTGACTAAGGCAAACAAACCAATAGCTTTTCCATAGCTGACCCTTCGGAATACTGATTCGGATGATATGTGCCTGGAATTGAAGATCACTACCAGGTGATAGGTAAACCACGCGACCATAACAATCAATAGGACTGTCAGAATACTCATAAACAGGGGGCCACCCATGTAAAATAAATTTCTCATGACTAAAATATTTTGGTTAATACTATTGTAAAAGTAGCATGGATATTGAAAACCATCAAGGTCAAATCCACTTCTAAAAATGCTGTTTGCCGACTCTGCTGGGAATGTTATGCCTTTTTTGCGAAATTTGAAGCAAAAAATAAAAAGAATGAAAGAAAAATTATCCTATGCCATCAGCCACATCTTATATAGTTGTTTTGTTGTTCTGGTGCTGACTTTAGTCTTTGGACGGTCGTGGGGGAACAATATTGCTGCGTTTTTTTTTATAGGTATGCTCCTGCCCATTGTACTGGGGACTTCCTATTTTGTAAATTACGTATTAGTCCCCAAATACCTGCTGAAAAAGAAATATCTTAAATTCACCCTTTATTCCGTTTATACTGCTATTATTTCGCTATATCTTGAGATGATCGTTTTGATGTTTTCATTTATTTACATCGGAAACTTTAGCTTCCGGAATTTAGGACCTAATGCATCGGATACCATTTTGCTGGCTGTTATTCTATACCTGTTGGTATTTATTGGTGTGCTTTTATTAATGGTAAATCAGAAAAAAGAACCCCGGGTAGTTCAGCACACTTCAGCCGGACAAAATCAAATGAGAAGTACGTGTCTGGAAATCATGTCGAACAGGAAAATTGCAAGAATTCCTTACGATGATATCGTATACATTGAAAGTCTGTCGGATTACATTCAGGTTAATACAATGCATGAAAAAATCATGAGCAAGGAGAAAATAAGTAACCTGGCTGCCAGGCTGCCGGATATATTTATAAGAATCCACCGGTCATTCATCATCAATAAGGAAAAAATAAAGCGGATTTCTTATGATGAAGTGTTGGTAGAAGATGTGAATTTAAATATTGGACGGAGTTACAGAAAGGTAGTCAAAGACTCCCTGAAGTCATAAATATTTAATTTCCACTCTTGTTGTTAAATATCAGGGAAATCTGCTGTTGCCAGTTAATTTTAACCCTGTTCTGCTATCGTATTAGAAAAGGCTATGTATGATTTGAATCCCTAATTTTGGCTTGGACTTCAGCCAGCGACATCAGCCCATTCCTGGTAATTTGCAAAACGTCGGCTACCATTGTTATAGATTACTTGTTATAGACAAATATGAAAAATAATATTGTTGCCATTTTGATTTGTACTGTCATTACAATTTCAGCCCAGGCTCAAAATGATAAGGTTACTGAAACATTTGAACAATGTATTCAGTTGGGAGATAGTCTGATAAAAGCAGAAAATAAAGGGACAAATGCCAGACTGATGTACAAAAAAGCCATCGCTCCGGATGCCGGAAATGCCATGGTATATAACAAAATTGCACAATCCTTTGTAGTTGATTACGGTAATGGGTACGATGAAAAATATTTGGACAGTGTGATATTATATGAGAATAAGGCAAGACTGCTTAATCCACAGTTTAAGGATGCATACAAGGGGGAAGTCACCGCTTACCGGGCAAAATGGAGACACGGTATGTCAAGAAAGGTTTTAATGGAAGCAATCCAACATCTTCCCGATGATCCTGAAATACTTATGCTGGTGGGCAGGAATTTCTTCGACACAGGGAATCCGGGACTCGCCTTACCCTATTTATTAAAGTCAATTGAAACAGGTCGGGGAAATGCACCGGGTGAAGCATATCGTTTTGCAGGATGGTGTTGGTTTTATTTAGAGCAACATGAAAAACAGCTGGAATATTTTAACAAATTCAGAAGGATTGATCCGATAAGCCTTATGGGGATAGCAGGCCAGATACATTCATACACCGGGATGAAAAACTTTAATAAAGCTACTGAATTAGCCATACAGATTAGACAAGAAAATCCTGGTTATGCTCAGCCTGCCTATTTAGAAGCTTACATTGGTGAAACACTGTTATTTGGGAGGAAATTTGATGAAGCAATTCCATATTATGAAAAAGCAATGGAACTCGATTCCACCTCACAAAACTTATTTGCAACAAGAGCTGTGACGACTACTTTAGGGTACCTGTATCTGCAATCAGGTAAGCAAGCTGCAGGGCTAAAACTTTTAAATCAAACAATTGAAAGACGAACGCAAGATTGGAAAGAAATGCCGGAACGATGGGAATTTAGCTTTGATATTGCTTCTTCATATGCTGCAAAGGGAGATTTGAATAATGCTTATCAATGGTTATATACTTCAGTAATTACAGGATATCCGGGACATTTATGGCAGATGGACCCCGTTTTCTCGGCCTGTCATGATGATTATGCATTTCAGCAATTAGTAAAGCAAGCCAGAGACAGGGTTGAAAACGAATATACGGAATAAAAATTCAGGCAATGAAAAAGCGCCTGTACAAGATCGATATGTAATTTGAACAATAACAACTACAAACTAAGATGAAACTGATTGTATTAAAGATAGAAAAGATAATAGAAGGAGAGCATGTTACATTATTCCCAGCGTTGATACAAAATGAAAGTCACAATTATCTTGTTGACTGCGGGTATGAAGAGACTTTTGAAGAACTTAAATATGAACTGGGGTTATCAGGGGTAGATATAAAAGATTTAATGGGAGTGATTATTACCCACGATGACCTGGACCATTTAGGAGGTCTTAAATTTTTGAAACTCTATAACAGAAACCTGAAAGTATATTGCGGAGAATATGAAAAGAATTCGGTTGCAGGCCTTACTAAATCAGAACGGCTTATTCAGGCAGAAAACTCGCTGGACATGTTGCCAGGGGAACATCAGGGATGGGCACTGGAATTTATAAAGAAATTACAAAACATTGAACGGTTTGATGTAGATGCCATTTTTAAGGATAATGAGATTTTTGAAAATGAACTCCTCATTGTCCATACGCCCGGACATACACAAGGGCATATTTCTCTTTACCTTATAAAAGAAAAAATCCTCATAGCAGGAGATGCTGTAGTGAATGAGCATGGCGAGCTAAATATAGCTAATCCGAACTATACGTTGGATATAGAAACTGCTGTAAAATCGGTGATTAAAATTAAAAAACTTAATCCTGCTAAAATCATTTGTTACCATGGGGGGATCCTGGATAAAGGCATCAAAAAAAAATTGACCGTATTGATTGACAAATACAAAACAACATCCGTGAAATAAACAATACACGTGATTATCAGCTACAGTTAATCCCTGTTCAGTTCAATCACAATTACCTGTTTTGTGCCGGATGTAATCCTGAACCTGTTGTCGAGTCTTTGTCCGATTACCCAGACGATATCGGGGCCGCTGCACAGGACCCAGGTATTCTCCTTCAGGTGCAATGGCATCTTCATGTCGATAAGAAAATCGCTTACCTTTTTAAAACCAGTCATTCCCAAAGGGCAAAAATAATCGCCCTGCTTCCATTTTCTGATAAGCAAAGGGAACTCGATTTTCTCCAAATCGATATATGCTGCATGTGATGATTTATTGAGACTGAGACTGGCTGCATCGGTTTTTTCAACAGAAAGTCTGAAAGGGGCATACAGTTCAATATCGTCTTCTTCAATATAAAAAATCCGTTCTTCATCCTTCTGCAATGGTGTAATAAAAAGCTTTTCCCGATCCTTAACAAGCCGGTAAGATTTTGAATAAAACTGTTTCCCGGGCAAACTGGCTAAACCCATATATACCTGATGTGCAATAGCCGGATTAAATCCAAATCCGGAAAGTATTTCATAAAGCAGCACTTTTGGAAATGGAAATTCCATCAGACGGCTGATATGAACCTCCCACCCATATTGCTGCACCTGCATCACCTTATCTTTAGTCTGGTTTAAAAAGAAGGAATATACTTCTTCTGCTTCCCTGAGATTAGATATTGTTTCGGACAGGTTGCCTTTAAAAGCTGGATTTAAACCAGTAAAAGCGGGTATGATGTGATGACGGACATAATTCCTCTGGTAAATTACCTCGCTGTTGGTTCTGTCTTCCCTGAATTCAATATCATTTATCCTGGCAAATTCTATGATATCCTTACGGCCGGCAAAGAGCAGCGGGCGGATGACCTTTCCGGTTTTTTCCCTGATTCCTGCAAGACCTTTTATCCCTGTCTTACGTGAGAGATTCAGGAAGAATGTTTCTAGCACATCATCCTGGTGGTGGGCCGTAGCAATATAATCATAATGGTTTTCCAGCCTGACTTTTTCGAAAAAGTCATACCGGAGTTCGCGGGCAGCCATTTCGATGGAAATGCCATTCAGGGCTGCATATTCACGGGTATCGAACCGTGTGGAAAAAAAGGGTACACCATGCTGAAGCACCTGTTCCCTGACAAATACTTCATCGAGCTGAGAATCTTCAGCCCGAAGCTGGAAGTTGCAGTGCACCACCCCGTAACTGAACCCGGATTTTTCAAACAGGTGAAGCAAGACCATGCTGTCGATGCCGCCGCTCACAGCCACCAGCACTCGCTCACCAGGTTCAAATAGATGATTTGCATGGATGAAGTCAGTAAAACGCTTGAACATTCACTTTCTGATTTGTACCAGTTCTGCAATATTTAAAATCACTTCAACGGCCTTTATCATGGAAGGGACGGGAATAAATTCATAGGGCCCGTGGAAGTTATGGCCTCCTGCAAAAATATTGGGGCATGGAAGACCCATATACGAAAGCCTTGCCCCATCAGTCCCGCCCCTGATGGCTTTTACCTTTGGTTCGACACCTGCTTTCTTCATTGCTTCACAGGCTATGCCGATGATATGCATTACCGGCTCAATCTTTTCCTTCATATTCAGGTATTGGTCGGTCATTTCGAGACGAACCAGCGGAAAGCCATATTCATCATTTACAAGTTCGGTGATTTTCCGCAGCAATTCCTTTTTTTTGCTGAACTTTTCAAAATCGTGGTCACGGATGATAAACTGCATTTCGGCTTTTTCTACATTGCCGCTGAACGAAGTAAGGTGAAAGAATCCTTCGTAACCTTCTGTATGCTCGGGGCGCTGATCAGCAGGCAGCATTGAGATGATTTTATGGCCAACAAGTGAAGCGTTGATCATTTTGTTTTTTGCGAAACCGGGATGGACACTTCTCCCCTGCACCACAATTTTTGCTCCTGCAGCATTGAAATTCTCATACTCGAGTTCACCTATTTCACCTCCATCGAGGGTATAGGCAAAATCGGCCCCGAATGCTGCAACATCAAACTTATCGGCTCCACGGCCAATCTCCTCATCAGGGGTAAAACCGATCCTTATTTTCCCATGTCTGATCTGTTTGTTGTTCAGAAGGATTTCAGCAGCAGTGACAATTTCGGCAACCCCGGCCTTGTCGTCGGCACCCAGCAATGTTGACCCGCTTGCAGTTATGATATCCTGGCCCAGATAATTGAGGATCTCGGGGAATTCAGCCGGGTCGATCGAGATGTTATCGTTCAGATGAAGAATTCCACCATCATATGCTGAATTTATTAAAGGCTTTACATCCCTGCCCGAAAAGTCGGGGCTGGTATCGACATGGGCTATAAAACCTACTACTGGCACATCTTCCGGTATATTTGAAGGAATTGTAGCCATCAGGTAACCAAACTCTGTGAGTTCAACCTCCTGCAGCCCTATATCGATGAGTTCTGTTTTTAGTTTTTTCATGAATTCCATTTGCACCCCGGTGCTTGGGATATCATTGCTGTCGGGGTCAGAAGTGGTGAACTCGCCGGCATATCTGATAAATCGCTCTGTTACTTTTTCCATGATATTCTTTTCCATGTTAACATTCCTGTGTCCTGCAGGTTTGCTTATTATACATCATCGGCATTAAAAACAAAACCCATGCGTTTACCTGTAGTCATTTTTGAATGGACAATTTTCTCCTGCATCTGTTCTACAGTGGCCATCTTCACATGATCGTAGGGAGGCACCAGCAGGTCGAATTCTATGCAGTATCTGATTGCCGTTTCAACAATCTGCCTGATAACCCCCGGTGATATTGTATCGATGGCAAAACTTTTCACATTCTCTTCTGTCTGGCGTTTACCTTCAACAAAAAAATGATTGTCTTTATTGATGAATATACGCGCTACAAGATATCCCAGGTCCTTTTCGCGGTTATATTTGAAGGAGTCGGCCAGAAAGTTATAGATATTTATCATCCCGCAATATGAGCGCAAGGGATCATTCTGTATATAGGGAGACTTCAGCACAGGATGCTTGTTGTCGAATTCAAAGACATTGGAATGCATGCTGAAAATGAGCAGGTCGCCGCCGATTTCAAATTCCGCCTCGAAAGGCCCTTTCTCCCTGAAAGCCGGCAATGCTGATGATTTTACCTGCTCCCTGATGGTAGCAATATATTCCTTCTCAAGTGCCTTCAGCACCTTTTTCAGGATTTTGAAAGTCTGCAGTGTATTTGTGTACACCTTTTCCTTGATGGTTGTTTTGATTACAAAAGCTTCCAGCAGGGAAGCCCTTATTTCCTTCTCAGTCATGGTTGAAATTTTGAACTAAAATACACAACCCGCTGAGAAATAAAAAGGAAAGAAGATACAATTCTTCTCCCCTGCCCTAATAAAAAGTTTAATAAGCTACGGCAAACAACACCCTTTGGGATGAAGGATTCCCCGAATAGATACAACTGCCTGGCTCCGGCTCGTTATTCAGCGGAATACAGCGGATGGTTGCTTTCGTTTCATTCTTTATTTTATCTTCAGTTTCGGAAGTCCCGTCCCAATGGGCAAGAATAAAACCTCCCTTACCGGCAGCAATTTCCTTAAATTCATCCCAGGTATCAACCCGGAAAGTATTCCGGGTTCTGAAATCAATAGCCTTGTTATAGATATTCTGCTGTATTTCTCCGAGCAGGTTTTCGATATACTGAACAATTCCCCCTATAGGGACAACTGATTTCTCAAGGGTATCGCGTCTTGCAACTTCAACAGTTTCATTTTCCAGGTCACGCGGACCAACAGCCAGTCTAACAGGAACTCCCTTCAGTTCATATTCGGCAAATTTCCAGCCTGGCTTTTTGTTGTCATTGTCATCGAACTTAACTGAAATGCCTTTCGCTTTGAGACCGGCAACGATTTCATTCACTTTTGCCGCAATCATACTGAGTTGCTCCAGTGACTTATGCACAGGGACAATAACCACCTGTATGGGTGCAAGACGAGGAGGAAGCACAAGGCCATTGTCGTCGGAGTGGGCCATGATAAGTGCGCCCATCAGTCTGGTAGATACTCCCCAGGAGGTAGCCCAGACATATTCTTCGCGGCCTTCGCGGCTTGTAAATTTCACATCGAAGGCTTTTGCAAAGTTCTGACCAAGGAAATGAGAAGTTCCCGACTGCAAAGCTTTCCCATCCTGCATCAGGGCTTCGATGGTATAGGTTTCAACTGCACCTGCAAACCTTTCACGTTCGGTTTTGATTCCCTTCACAACAGGCATGGCCATGTAATTCTCAGCAAATTCGGAATAGACATTGATTATCTTTACTGTTTCTTCAATGGCTTCTGAACTGGTAGCATGTGCGGTATGGCCTTCCTGCCAGAGGAATTCAGTTGTACGCAGGAACAGGCGTGTTCTCATTTCCCACCTCACGACATTTGCCCACTGGTTGATAAGCAGGGGCAAATCGCGGTGCGACTGAATCCAGTTGCGGTAGGTATTCCAGATAATGGTTTCGGATGTAGGCCTGACAATAAGCTCCTCTTCCAGTTTAGCGTCAGGATCAACAACAACCCCACCATTCACTTCATCGTTCTTTAAGCGGTAATGGGTTACAACAGCACATTCCTTGGCAAAGCCTTCAACATGGTCGGCTTCACGACTGAAGAATGACTTTGGAATAAACAGCGGGAAATACGCATTCACATGCCCTGTATCCTTAAACATCCTGTCGAGTTCAGCCTGCATTTTCTCCCAGATAGCGTAACCATACGGTTTGATAACCATACAGCCTCTCACTGCTGAATTTTCGGCCAAATCAGCTTTAACTACCAGGTCCTGATACCATTGTGAATAATTTTCGCTGCGTGATGTTAATTCCTTAGCCATTTTACTTATGTTGGTACAAATTTTGTTTTATTTACAAAGTTTTTAAAAGATCACAAAGAAAGCAAATATTATTGAAAATTAGATAAACCAGGAGATGAGTTATGGAATCAAGATTAACAATTGGATTGATGGCTGCACTGTTTTTAGGTGCATGTACATCAGGGTCACACGTCACGGGTTATCATGCAGATGACATCTATTTTAATCCCGGTGATGTTCCGCCACCGATATCTGCCAATAAGGCACAAGACGACAGGGGGGCCACGACCAAGTCATCCGGAAGGATGATTATCAGCAACATCGAAGAGAACCAGGAGGGTTCCCGCACGATGAACAATTACATTTTTGATGGCACGGAGCAAGATGCCGATGCCCTTACATACAGCATGAACCAGTATGATCTTTATTCGAGCGACACCACTGTTTATTACAATGATGACGATGTGAAGTATGTCATCAACAATTATTACGATGGTGAGGCAGTTGATTATGCCTACCGCATCAGGCGGTTTCACAGGCCACATTTCTATGATCCTTTCTACTGGGACAGCTGGTATTACGATCCATACTACTATGATCCTTTCCTTTATTCATCATGGTACTACCCGTCCATGTCGCTTTCCTGGAGATGGGGATGGGGCGGAGGCTGGCATTCCCCCTATTACAGCTGGGGATGGGGCTATTCGCCATACAGGCACTGGTATCATCCGCATTACGCCTGGTACGGAGGATACTACGGCGGGTACTATGGCGGCGGCTATTATGGAGGTTATCCATACTGGAGCGGAAGTCCCCGGTACGACTCAGACAACTACCGTTACGGACAGAGACGGTCAACCGGTTCAGGTGTAGTATATGGAGACAACAGTGCACGGCGTCAGACAACTTCTTCGGTGCGATCGTCAACAACAACCACAAGAAGTGCATCCCCCGGCTCAAACGGTGTAGTGACCGATTCGCGCAGGAACAGCTCAGTTTCCGGAGTAAGGGATGGCAGCCAGCCCAATGCTGTAAGACGTGAAGTGAGCAACAACAATGTTATCACTGAAAGAAGAAGAGCCGACAATGGAGGTCAGGGTGTAAGGACAAGCAGTGAGAGCAATATCAGGTCACAGACATACACACGTCCGGGCAATACCTCTGTTCAAAGCTATACACGGCCCAGTACCGGAGTTACGACCTCACCAAGGGTGATAACCCAAAGCAAGAGTGCAGGCAGCAGCTATACAGACCCTGGTTCTTCACCGAGCTATAACCGTACATACAGGTCAAGCTCGACCTATAACAGGGGAAGCAGCAGTACTTCACCCGTGTACAGGCAACCTTCATCAACCTCTTCTGGTTCGGGTTCAGGCAGGACATACCAGAGCAGCACTCCACCAAGAAGCAATAGCGGCTCAAACAGCAGCGGCAGCTATTCTGCACCTTCAAGGAGCTACTCGACACCAAGCAGTTCGGGAAGTTCTTCAGGCAGCAGCTACGGTGGAAGTTCAGGCGGCTCATCAAGGTCGGCCGGCTCTTCATCAGGAAGAAGGTAAATGAAGCCTCTATTTTACTAATGATTTTAAGATATTAGCCATGAAAAAATTCATTATATTTCTGACTCTGTCATTTTTAACTCCCTTTCTCATTCAGGCACAGGATTTAGCCGATGCATTACGCTACTCGACTTTCCAGGTGCAGGGAACAGCCCGTGCAGGAGCAATGGGTAATGCCTTTGGCGCCCTGGGTGGTGATTTCACTTCCATCAGCATTAACCCTGCCGGCCTCGGTTTATACAGGTCATCGGAGTTCGTTTTCACTCCTGCATTTAATAAAAATGATATGGAGACAAATTATCGCGGCAGCCTGATGACCGACAGCAAGTATAACTTTTCATTCAATAACCTGAGTTATGTTTCGGCTTTAACACCGCGCAACCAGGGTGAAACCGGGCTTGTAAATGTCAATATTGGTATTGGCTATAACAGGCTGAAGGATTTCAACAGCACCATGCTTGCCGGCGCAGCAAACATGAATGGTTCATTCCTCGATTATGTGGCGGATAATGCCAACGTGAACATCTGGAGCGATTTTTATGAAAACCTTGCATGGGAAACTGACCTGCTGCTAAGGGATGACAACGGGATATACTGGCACGATATCGAAGAAGCCGGTTATGGACAAAGCCTTAGGAAGAGTATTGCCCGTCAGGGAGCAATCAACGAGTATTCGCTTGCCGCAGGCTTCAACTTTAACCATAAGCTTTACATAGGAGCTTCTGTAGGTATTGTAGATGTATTCTACCGTGAAACATCACAGATAAGGGAATGGGATGCCAGAAATAATATTCCATATTTCGATGAAATGAGGTTTAACAGTTCACTGCGTACAAGCGGTACCGGATATAACGGAAAAATAGGTGTAATATTTAAGCCTATCAATGAGATCAGGCTAGGTGCTTCGGTACATACACCTACATTCTATAATCTGCGTGACATATTTGAAACTTCAATGGTTTCCAACATCACCTTTGATGATGGCCCCGACAGTTTCAGGGAAACCTCTCCGTGGTCGGAGTATGACTATGATTTGGAAACACCACTCCGGGCCAACTTCAGCGGTGCATTTGTAATCGGGAAGGCCGGATTGCTTAGTGTAGATTATGAGTACGTTGATTATGGTTCATCAACCTTGCGCCGTGGTGGTGACGGATATGATTTTGTTGATGAAAACAACGAGATTGCACAGATATTCAAACCGGTTGGCAACATCAGGGTCGGTGGTGAATTACTTGCCACACAGAATGTAAGTCTGCGTGCAGGTTATGAATTTTATCCCTCACCCTATAACAGAGAAGCTTTCGGTGCTACCCAACCCAATGCCGATGCCAACAGGGTAACCTATTCGGCAGGACTTGGATTTCGCAGCGGAGGATTTTTCTTTGACCTTGCATACCGTTATTCGTACATGAAAGACTTTGACCTGTTATACCCGGCTCCGGTATCTGATTATTATGCAGCACCGGAAATGGCCTCGTTCAGCAATGTAAAAAACAAGGTCATGTTCACTCTTGGTTTTAAGTTCTAGAAAGATCATCATATTACAGGAAGGCACAGACTAATCAGTTTGTGCCTTTTTTTTGAACTGCAGTGGCAGAGACTGGAGCGGGAATATCATGTCGATATTTTTTCTATTTTTGGATGAATAATAAACCGGACTATGTGGATCACCATCTCGTTGATTCTTTTTTACCTCCTTTTGCCTGTAGTACTGATATATCTCACCAAGATATCGGAAACCCTTAAAAGAATTGGTGCAGTTGTGCTTGCATATGCTGCAGGTCTGCTGATGGGTAACCTGGGCATCATCCCCTCGCCAAGTGAAAACCTCGTAAACCTGCTAGCTGGTAAACGTGCGTTTCTTCCGGAAGAAGAATTTATTGATTATATGAACAGCCCCGTTTTTGTTGAAAGTGACGTGGTCTACAACCAGGTTGCCCAACTTCAGGATACTGTAATGACATTTACCATATTGCTGGCCCTCCCGCTGCTCCTGTTTTCACTCGATCTGAAAAAATGGCTGAAGCATGCCCGGAGTGCATTATTATCTTTGGTACTGGCCCTTGTAGCATTGTTGACAGCAGTGTTTACAGGATATTACTGGTTTGCTGAAGATATTACCGAATCAGCCGGAGTGACAGGTATGCTAATCGGAGTCTATACCGGTGGTACGCCAAATCTGGCTGCAATAGGCAAAGCACTAAATGTAAGTCCTGACATTTTTATTTTAACCCACACCTATGATTTAATAATTGGTTCGGTTGCACTGTTATTCCTGATGACAGTAGCTCAAAGGCTGCTGAATACATTTCTTCCCCGCTTTGAAATTGTTCGCAGGGCTGAACATCTTTACCAGTTGCCCAACGGCGATAATGAGATGGATGAATTTGACGGACTGTTTAAGCGGAAAAACATACCCGGTATTTTAAAATCTATAGTTATAGCCATCATCATTTTTGCCATTGCAGGCGGAACCAGTCTGTTGTTCAAAGATCCATCAAATCAGACTATCTTTGTGATACTTACAATTACCACCCTCGGGTTGTGTGCTTCACTTGTCAAAAAAGTAAATGAACTGAAGATCAGCTTTCCGCTGGGAATGTATTTTATCATTGTTTTCTGCCTGGCATTATCATCGATGGCCAACCTCAGGGAAATGTTTCAGCTTGAGTTCCTGCAACTTTTCCTTTTTGTTTTATGGGTTGTGTTTGGTTCAATGCTGATACATATTCTGCTGGCACGACTGTTTAAAGTAGATACCGATACCACAATCATCTCCATTACCGCACTTACCTATTCTCCTCCGTTTGTCCCTGCAGTGGCAGGTGCCCTTAAAAACAAGGAAGTCATTATTTCCGGCCTTACCATCGGCATCCTGGGATTTGCTTTTGGCACTTACCTTGGCGTGTTTATCGGCCAGCTCCTTAAGTAAGTTTAAAGATTTTCGAAGAAGTACCGGCTGATTTTCTCCATGAGGTGAAGCCTGTCTCTTCCCCTGACATTATGGGGATGAGCAGGATAAACGAAAAAGTCGACCTGTTTGCCTTCCCTGATGCATTCGTGCAGAAATTTCAGGCTGTGCTGCATGACTACCACATCATCCTGAACACCATGTATCAGCATCAGCCGACCCTGAAGGTTTTTCACATAATTCAGCATATTGGTCTCATCGTATCCTGACTTATTTTCATCGGGGTGATCCATGTATCTTTCACCATACATAATTTCATACATGCTCCAGTCGACAACAGGTCCGCCTGCCACACCCACTTTAAATACTTCAGGATGACGGAGCATCATGTTCAGGGTCATAAAGCCGCCATAGCTCCATCCATGCACCCCTATCCTGTCTTGATCGACATATGGGAGCGATTTCAGGAATTCAACACCCTTCATCTGGTCTTCGGTTTCAAGCACTCCGAGCCTGCGATGTACAGCAGTTTCGAAATCGCGGCCCCGGTTAATAGTGCCGCGGTTATCCATCGTAAAGGCAATGAATCCTTTTGTGGCAGTATAATACTGCCACCAGTTTGCCGCATATTGCCATCTTTTATCAACCAGCTGGGAATGGGGGCCTCCGTAAACGTAAATAATGACAGGATACTTTTGGTTGGGATCGAAATCAACCGGAAGAATCAACCGGCCTGACAATTCAGTGATACCATCAGCTGAAGGTATAGTTACAAGCCGGGTTTCGCCAAGCTGGTACCCTGTGAGGGTATTTTCTGCAGTATGGAGCTTTCTGACTGATTTTCCACCGGTAGTAATGAGTTCAGTAACTGAAGGAATTTCGGGTGTACTGTAGCGTTGCAGAATATAACTGCCTCTGCGGCTCAGTTTACCCTCATGAATGCCTTCTTCTCGCGAAAGCTTATCCATTTTCCCCGATTTTAATTCGACCCTGTAAAGGTGCATTTCAACAGGGCTGTCTTTTGTTGCTTCAATGTACATATATCTTTCCCTGTCATCAAAGCCTAAAATCCGGCTCACCTCCCACTCCCCTTTTGTCAGCTGTTTGATCAGCCTGCCTTCTGTGGTATATTTATACACATGAAACCAGCCATCCTTTCTGCTCAGGTAAAAAAATTCATTTGCACTTACCTTTGAAAACTGAACCGGATGCAGCGGCTCCACATATTTGTCGTGCTTTTCTTCAAATAACGTTTGTACCCTCTCACCGGTCATAACATTATACCTGTTCATTTGCATATGATCCTGCCCCCTGTTCAGTTCTGCAATGTACAGGTCTTTTTCATCGGGCGACCAGGCAATATTTGTAAAGTAACGGTCAAGTGGTTCACCTGTTTTAAGAAAAATTGTTCTTCCTGTATTTACGTTGTAGATACCTACAGTTACATGATGGCTGTTCATCCCCGCCATCGGATATTTTACAGGTGCCGGCTCAGCTACCCTTGTCAGGTAATCAACCAGCGGATAATCGGTTACCATCGATTCATCCATCCGGTAAAAGGCAATATAGTTCCCATTGGGCGAGATAAATATACCGTTGCTTATACCAAATTCGTTGCGATGAACACTTTGCCCGTTTACAATGCCACTGACTCCGTCATTAGTGATCCGTTCATTTTTCCCATCGGAAAAAATAAGGTACAGGTCATCATCCAATGTAAAGGCCATAATTTGTTTTTTCTCACTGACTACAGCATTATCAGCATCAGGAGGCAGCGTAATCATCCATTCCACCTTTCCTGAAGAAGGATTATACCGGAATGAGCTTCCACCGGCATCGAACAGAATTTTCTCCTCCGGGGTCCAGGTATAAGAAGGGATTCTTCTCAGTTGTGTTCCCGAAGGGTTCTCCTTTACTGCAGCATTCAGACTTTCGAGACATAGTAAATATGCCTTTCCACTTCTTCCTGCATCTTCAGCCCATAATGTATCATTTTCAACATAGGTGAAAACCTGGTCGTTTCGCCATTCAATATCATAGGGCACCTGAGGATTCAGATAAGTATACCTCCCAATTACGGCATCTTCAAGGCTCATTTGTTTTTGCTGGGCCAGCAGGGCCTGTGAAGAAAGCAGGAGAAGCAGAAAAAGTAGCTTTTGCATTTTTTTTAGGGACGAAAATAATCTTTGAGTTTCACCCTGACAATAATTTTAATCATATTCTTCACAATCAGGGGAAATTCAGCATTCAAAATCTGCCAATATCCTTAGCATTCATAAATAAGATGTAAATTGACAGCAAATCAGTCGAAACAACAGAAACATGAAAAGAAATATCATCATTACCGGCGGAGCACAGGGTATAGGGAAAATAGTGGCGCTGAACCTTCTGAGGGAAGGATTTCTGGTCTCAGTATTTGAAGCCGATAAGGAGGCGCTGGAGGAATTCAGGCAGGAGTATTCTATGGATGATTTGTGCTTGTATCATTGTGATGTGGCGGCAGAGGCAGATGTAAAAGAATCAGTACTGCAGGCAGCAAAAAAAGGAAATATTACGGGGTTAATCAATAATGCTGCCATTTCAATCAATAAACCGGTTACCGGACTTACACTTGATGAATGGAACCGGGTCATCGCTGTAAATCTTACCGGGAGCTTTCTTTGCGCGAAATACGCAGCACCCTGGCTGAAGGCGAAGGGTGGCAGTATCATCAATATATGTTCAACAAGGGCTTTTCAATCGGAAGCCGGTACAGAGGCTTATTCAGCAAGCAAAGGGGGAATTTTTGCACTTACCCATGCGCTGGCAGTAAGCCTGGGACCTGAGGTGAGGGTGAACTGCATCAGTCCGGGCTGGATTGATGTTTCGGCAGTCAAAAAGAAATCGCAGGCACAGCAGTATCAACTTACAGAAGAAGATCACCGCCAGCATCCTGCAGGCAGAGTTGGTACTGCAGAGGATATTGCCCGGATGGTTTTGTTCCTTCTGAATCCTGAAAACAGTTTTATAACCGGCCAGAACTTTGTAGTGGACGGAGGGATGACCAGGAAGATGATATATGTTTAATTAATCGCTGCCAAACTGTATTTGAGACAATATGATTTCAGCATTAACCGGGTTTATTGCACCTTTGAAATCAAACAGGGAAAAGCGTATTATAGGACATCTGAAGAAACGGATTAATGCCTGTTGACATCAGAATCAAAATGGATCTTCAAAGTTTAATAATAACTTTTGCAAAAAAAATGACAGGCCGGCGCCTGTCATTTTTTGCAGATCATTAGGAAAGGATAAATTAATCGAAGTATTTTATATACCAGTTGTTTTCATCCAGCAGATGATTATAAATTGCATCACGCCGGTCGGATGGATATTTCTTTGCCACTTTTTCTGCAAGCCATGAAGGATCGTTACGTCTTTTTGCAACCCTAACCAGGTCATAGAATCTTTCTCCTTCAAAAGCAAGTTCACGTGCTCTCTCTTCCATGATTTTATCTTCAAGGATTTCCTGCAGTTTCAGAAATTTTCCGGTTACGTCAATGTAACCTATTATTTCGTTTGTAAATGGTTCATGGATATAGTTGATATTTCCGATTCTTATTCCATCATTAGCCCCTCCAAAACCCACACGGCCCCTGACACCAAGTTGCTGTCTGTTAGAAGATGCCGAATAATTTGAACCATTATTTACCATATTAACGGCATTTGAGGTAAAAGTCATCAGTACATTGTTACGGACAAATGTCCAATAGGTATAAACTTCGGCAAGCCATAAATGGACACCTGCAGCCCGGTAAACAATGAAATTGGCATCCATATCATAAACATTCTTGTTCCAGCTATATTTCCAAACAACAGTATCAGCATTTTCGGTTATGATTGCTGCTGTCCGGAGATCACTTTCCCCTTTTAAATACAACATGCTTCTTATAAGGCCAGGGTGAATCGGAACGCCATCACGTGTATAGACATATGAAACGCCATACCCTCTGTAAAAATCACCAGGCATTCCCCTGAATGTCAGTCTTGATTTCCATGGCTCCGTGTTATTGGTCGACATTGTATAATTATCCCAAATCGTTTCCCAGTACATCACAGCCTGCCGGGTTGGTTTCAGCATGTAACGATGCGGAGCTCTCGTTTCAAAAAGCGATTGGAACTGGTTTTGCTGAAAATTATTTTTGTTAAACCATAGCGTATAAATATGCTCCCGGCTATCGATTTCCCCAAAAATATTCCTCCAGCTATCAAAAGCAAAACTTCTGTCGAGCTGATATCTTAGATTTTCGGATGACAGCAAGGTAATTTTTTCAAAGTACATCGCAGCTTTGGCAAGATTTCCGTCAGTCAGGTACATAATCCCAAGCAAGGTATTCATTGCATGTGTATTCCAGATACTTACCTCCCAGGAAATGTCATTATTATCCATATAATGGTTAACACCTACAGCTTTAACCTTCTTTTCAAGCTCATTGGTAAAATAATCAATCACAAGTTTTTCATCAAAATACATTTTCTCCAATTCGATTGGTTTTTCCCGGATTGTATCATTGTTATAGCCATTTCTTCCAAAGATTATGCTGACTTCATCAATATATGTTCCTGGTGAATTCAAATATGCTTCCGTTTCTTCAATGGTAGTCAATGATTCATGAATAAAGGGAATTTTCCCATAAATTCTGACCGCATTAAAATAGGCCCACGCCCTCATGCATAAGGCTTCACCATAGAGCCTGTCGAAATTTGTTATTGGGCTCTTCGGATCGGTCACTTCAGGCCTTTCCATCTGTAAAACCCTGATGAGATTATTTGTTGCTGCAATGAGTTTAAAGAAATTTGTAGGTGATACATATTTATTATCTCTGGAGGGATTAAAATTATAGATTTCCACAAGGTCAGCATCTGCATTTTCAGTGATGGTAAGCAAGTCACCTCTTAACTCGCCCAGGACTATGAGCTGTTCAACAAGTCTTTGCTGGAGTCCATACATGCCCATTGCTACTGCCCTGTATTCATACCAGTCATCAAACAATTTATCCTTTGTTATATTAATTTCCTGTTCGGGATTGAGAAAATCCTTGCAGGAATTAAAAAACATAAATGGAACCAGCAAAAGGATAAAAATTATCAGATATTTCTTCATTTTTCCCATTTTGTTTTCTTAAAAAGTTATAAGCCTAATTTAACACCTACAATAAATTGCCTTGGCTGAGGAGTCAGCCCATAATCAACACCCTGATCAAGCTGTCTTTGTGAATAACCAAATTCGGGGTCATAACCAAGATATTTCGATAAGGTATAAACGTTGCTGGCAGCAACATAAAACTGTGCATTTTTAAAAGCCAGGAACTCATTTGGAATGGAATAGCTGAGCGATACATTTTTAATTCTGAAAAAAGAACCATCCTCTATCCATCGGGTCGAGAAATCTGAATTACCTACAGGATCGTTCATAACGGCTCTTGGGACCTGGGTCTGATGCCCCTCAAACTGCCATCTGTTCAGAACATTTGTGCTTTGATTTTGTAGTCCAGCCATACTTTCATTCTGGAAGCGCACATAGTTAAAAATTTCATTCCCTTTAACTGCCTGTACGAAAGCATTCAGTGTCCACCTTTTAATCCGGAAGGTATTGCTGATGCCACCGAACCATTCAGGCAATGATGAACCGATAACTACTTTATCATGGCTGTTGATAATTCCGTCAGGCACACCGTCAGGTCCTGATAAATCGGCATAAATGGCATCACCGGCACGGTAAGGAACAAATTTTTCATTGACAAGTCCGGCAGCACTGGCTTGTTCAGAGGTTGCATAAACTCCCTGGTAAACGTACCCATAGAAACTATTAGCAGGTTCACCAACCATAATAACGGTTTCACCCCCCTTAATGGGAGTCACCAATTTATCACCATGGATTTCTATTACCTCATTGGTGAAGGCTGACCAGGTTGCCTGTATGTCCCAGATAAAATTGCGTCTTTCAGCCATCCGGATAAATACCCCTGCTTCCATCCCGTTATTCTGAAGCCGTCCGCCATTCTCTGGCCGGTAATCATAGCCAAAGTATGCATTCAACGGTGAAAAGATCAACATATTCTCTGTGATCGATTCATATACATCGAAATTTAACCGTAACCTGTTGCCCAGGAGTGCAAGGTCTACCCCTGCATTCAGCTGCGAGACGGTTTCAAAGGTTAGTTCTTCGTTTGGTATAAGAGCGGGATAGAGACCCACAGTTTCTCTGAATTTTATAGAATTATAGTAGTTGGTTGCGTTCGATTCCCCAATATCATCATTTCCTGTTTTTCCAAATGACAGCCTGATTTTTAGATCCTCAAGCCAGCTCAAATCTTTCAGAAAAAATTCATTAGATAATCTCCATGCCACACCAGCAGCATAAAACAATCCAAAAGGCGTATCAGAAACCCTGATTGTATTGGCAGCATTATTGCCAACCCTTGAAGACCCATCGAGCGATACAGAACCTGAGATCAAATATTTATCGCGATAAGAGTAGGTAAGGTATTCATAAAATGACAGCCAGTTCCAATCCCTGTTATCACCGCCAATTTCTCTTAAATGGTTCTGACCATCCTGCAACATGCGATACTGGTCATTTTCATGAGCATTCTTAGTGAGACCCCAGTCGAATTCAAATTTATTTATCTGAACATTTACCCCTGTACTGGATGAAAAAGAGTGGTTGTTGCCAAAAGATTTCTGGAACCGCAAGTAGGTGTTATTAAAGAATGATGTCAACGTATTGCTTGATGCTTTGGATACGTTGAAGGCGGCCCTGTTATAATAAAGTTCCATACCCCTGTTGGGCAAAAACAACTGTTCTTTTAAAACATTGTAGTTTAATCCGAAATTCGAATTGAGATCGAGGTTGGAAGTAATACTCGCAGTTGCTCCCAGTGTTGAAGTAAAGTTAAAATTTTTATTGCGGGCTTCATAATTCTCGATGACTGCTACCGGGTTACTAACACCCAGTTCATCCACCATGGTTAATGTTCTTAATTCATTGCCGCTGTCATCGTACTGGTATGGGTGAAGCATTGGCGATTTTCCAAGACTGCTCATTATCGGATTTGTTTCAGATACTCTTGCTGATTCCTTTAATTCAGAAGTGCTGTAATTCAAGGCTACACCAGCATTCATCTTCAGCCAGGTAAAGATATTGAGCAAGCTTACAAAGCGCAGGTTGTACCCATCGTAGTTGGTTGTTTTTATAATACCATCACCATTGAAATATCCGAAGGATAATCCATACCGGGCAATTTCATCACCTCCCTTTACTTTTACATTCAGATTACTGAATGATGCATCACCAAATATGAGATCCTGCCAGTTCGTGTTGTGCTGATAATCAATATATCTGTCACTTTTGGGATTCAGGAACAAGTTGGGATATTCGAGTTTGATTCTCTCCTCGCGCATTCCTGAAGAGGCCAGTACCTCGCTTATCAGTGTTTTGTGTTGCTGTGCATTTAATTGTGGAATATAGCGGTCAGGAGCAAGAGAGTATCCTGTCCTTAAATCCATCTCAATAACTGTTTGAGTGGCGCTAGGGTCAAGTGTTTCAATCAGAATCAACCCGTTTGAAGCCTTAGAGCCATATGCGGCAGTGACGGCAGGATCTTTAATTATAGTTGTTTTAGAGATATCAAGCGGATTAACACCCAGCAAAGGGTTGTATGTAAAACCATCAAGATTTGTCCCAAAAAGTCCCATTGATGAAATCGGAATCCCATCAACAACATATAAAGGCTGATTATTGGAATTCAGAGAATTTATACCTCTTAACAGAGTGACAGCACCACTTCCGAAATCACCTGAACGATTTAACACATGCATGCCCGGGACCCTCCCCTGTATATATTGATCAACCGATAATACAGGAGTAAAATGTATTACTTCAGTATTGAGCTCAGAATATGCAATTGTTATATTTCGTTTCAGTGTAGTCTGCGACATAATGTTCACTTCATCATGCCCCGATGTGATGTCATTCCGCGAAAGATAGATAACCAATCTTTCCCTTTTATTCAGATAAACTCTTTTATCCTTATAATCAGAAACAGGATTTATATTCAACCATTCATCTCCTGTCAAGACCTTTATGTTGAACTCTCCATTTTGGTCGGTCACAGCAGGCAGTTCAAATGATCGTTCCACCCCAACAGAAACATTTGGAACAGGATCCCCTGAGCCATTGAGAATCTGCCCTCTGACGACAATGGTGTCCTGAGCATGAACTGCATAACTCAATATAAATATTAAAAGGGTTGCAATGATATATTTTGCATTGCCTCGTATATTTAAAGGGACCATTCTGTCAGTTCCTGATATTTTGAATGTTCTTTTCATTCCAATATATTTTTAATGTCCGGTTTGGTTAATTAACCGGAATAAACTCAACATAATCAATTACTAAACCGTTGGATGGAACCATTCCAGGTCCCTTATAATCGAACCTGATTTTTGCTCTTCCATAATCATGAATATTCTCTACATACATATCAAACTTACTAAAGCGGCCAACAGGATTGAACCGGGTTCCCGTCACGCTGTTCAGGTATCCTCTGTAACGGACATAGTCGTAATAGTCAAAGGTTCTGACAAGCTCATCGTTAATGTAAATATCATAAATACCCCCAATATCCATATGAGTGGCAACTACCATGACATACCTTCTTGGAAACAGTTTCCTGCTTTCAAATTCCAGCGAATAAGTTCCCTTATAACCTTTGGGGAAGACGACTCTTACTATACTGTCATTCGAAGCAGTGGGAATCAGTTCCCTTAGCGGGGCAAAGGGAGAACTGCTTTGTACCGTAGCACGTGAAGACCAGGCAAACTTGTTGATTCCGGTCTCTCTTACCAGCCATTCAGCCTCAAATCTGGTACCTCCCACATATAGTGAATCAGGTATACGATAGTTGTCGTAGTTATAGGCATAGCCGTTACTCAACAATGTTTTTTCAACAGGCCTATAAAAGATCTGAATACTGTCACCCCTGATGTTCTGCAGCTTCAACGTATCTTTTGGACCCTTCCAGATAAATTCTTCAGGTTCAAGCATGTTCAGGAACACTCCCTGATCGAGCAGATGAGGAATCAATACCTCCGTTTGCCAGTCGATAGGAATATCACTGTAATCAGAAATGCCTGGAATTGCCATCTTCTGGGCCATAACATTCAGTGCCTCCCTGTAATCTTCCTGTTTTGGAAAAACAATTGTTGCAGTTGTATTTCTGAACTCCTGTTTTACCGGGAAATATGCAGCTTCAAATTTATTGTATATAATAGATACCGTGTCATATACAGTGTTTCCATCATTATCAAAACCAACTGGTTTGCTTCTTTCCTTATCAAGGATAATTGAATCCTGGCTGTCAATATACTCGCTCAAAAGGTTGTTGTTGACCAAAAAGTACTGGTAGAAATTTGGAAGTGGTTTTGCCACCTGGTCCATTATAAAAAACTTTCCGTTACGATACAAAGGGCTTTCAAACCTTAAAGGGATCCCATCGAGCTGAACGATATTTGATGTTCTTTCAAACAATGCAAATTTCTTGGAAAGTGTCTGTATTTTTTGTTTTCCAGTTATAATCCCCGATTGTATAAGATGTGATGAGATATGATACTTAATCATGATGGAATCATGAATATCTCTGTTTGAATATCTCGTCAACGCATCATTCGTAGGCACAAAAATGGTATAAGGATTATCTGCAAGAAAAAGTGTATCAAACTTATGCTCCTTCATCAACTGTACAAAAGTCGATATTTCGGGATTTGCCTGCATAGCCTCCCAAACATTCTGATCATTTGTTTCGGGATATACAGAATAATGATCTTCCCAGTACTCCTTACAACCGGTAATCCCTGTAATTGCTATTGCTACTGCTATAATAAAAGTTCGAGTTCTCATACGGCTCATGAGTTAAAATGGTTCAAAACGTATATAATCCCAAAGAAACCGGCCTGGAATCAAAGGCTTTACTTCAATTAAATGGCTAGAGTAACGTTTAAAATCAACGGTTCCCAGTTCAATTCGCCTGAACGGACTGTCAGAAGACCCTCCTGTAGTGAGATCCACTAGACTTCCCATTTTTTTTCCATCGATAAATACCTCAATAAGTGCATTGGCGGCATTAAATGAATCAGCTCCCAGAAAAACCCTGTATCTCCCCTGGATGATAGGCGGCACTTCATATGAAATTTCAAAATCACCGGTTATTTCAAGATAATCAGCTCCCCAGGCGGAGGATTGCTGATCGCCAAGTTCAACAAAAAACAGATCGGCCCCTGACCACTTAATATAGAACAGGGAATTTTTATCTTCAATAATATAACTGCTTGGCTCCTGCCTGTATTTATTCAGTAACGGTTCTTCATAAAATTCAAATGTTCTGATGGAACGCGATGGAGTACGTTGCTTCATTACCCGGTCAACAAGATGAACTGCTCCACTTTGGGTGATTATATTGCTTTCATCATAAATGAAACCTACATAATCAACAACCATATTGTTTACAATGAGCGTATCTTCCTTTCCTTTATTGATTGCCAGATACATACCATTCCCGTTTATATTCAGGGGAATGTCAGAAAACGTGATGTAATTGGTTGTGACTCCTTCAAAATTATCAATAAAATATTGCCCTGAAAGAATGTGATAAGCCACAAAATGGTATAACGGATTACTGTTACTTGAATAATTGTTGTCATTGGGGCTAATCTGGGCAATTAAATCATCCACATTATTGATTCCCTTTTCTTTATATATTCTGTCGGGTTCAACCAAAAGAGTGACAGGCTGTCGCCTTTCATCGTCCCTGAGATTAAAATCAAGTAATGATTTCAGACCTGTTAAATCCAGCGCTTGCCTGAATATCTGAACATCCGGATTACTCTCCAGCCATTGGTATGAAGTAAATGTTATGGGCTGCAATGCCATTTCAACTCCATGTATAAACCCATTTGAAACTTCAATGTTGGGCTTGTTTACTGAAGCCTGGTTATTAATCCGGTAATAAGATGTATCGGGCTGAATAACGAAACTCACTGTCAGGAAATCGCCTGACAAAGTAGGCTCAGAAAAAGCACCAAATGGAAACTGGTTGGTATGGACGCCCATATTTACTACATGAAAGCGGGAAAAAGCTGATGCATACTCCGCATCATTGAGGATATCATTTAAAGAAGAAAACTGAGAATTTGTTTCAATGAACCGGGTTATTGCATGATTATCGGGTAAAAACAATGTATATCTAAAATCGGAGCCATCCGGATTATAGGCACTTAATGTACGTAAAAGATTACCTTTTTCCAGTATGGATATGAAACTTGAATATTCATCTTTGTTCTCCATAAGGAAATCATAGATGGTACTCTGCACTGCATCCTCAAAATTAGCTTCTATGGGTTCAGTTTTGCAGGAAAATATCCCTGCAAACAACAAAACACAGAATATATAATTAATCTTTTTCATTTGAATATTTTTAATAATCATAAAATGGATTCTGAACCAGATTCTTATTCCGCTCAATTTCCTTGTCATATACTGGCAAATACCAACCTAAAGGGTTTGTCAGTTTAGCAGCAAGTATTCTTTTTTGAGTGGAAGGCACATTGCTCACAATAATCTCAATTAATTTTTCTTTCCGTGAATAATTATCCCTTCTTCCCATCCTTAGCAAATCAAACCATCTTTTACCTTCAAAAGCAAGTTCAAGAGCCCTTTCATTCATGATTGCATCTTCAAATGCAACCCTTGTATTGGCCAGGCTTAACGCACCTACATCAGCCCTTTGTCTGACGCTGTTGATAACAGCAAGAGCTTCATTGTATCTTTCCAGCTGTGATAATGCCTCAGCTTTCATGAGTTTAATATCGGCAAGTCGGTAAACAATCCAGTTAGCGCTGTATTGATTTTCGCCGGCACGTGTAGTCATACCGTCAGGTGCCTGGCCAACATACTTCCAGATTATATAATCATTATCACCGTATTTCTTGATTGATGCACCTTCTCCCCTGATTAATTCACTTGCATATTCAAAGGCAAACATTTCAAGTGCCTTTTGACTGGGATCATAATTATAACTGAATCTTTGGGTGATATCATACAACCCGTTTCGCTGGTTTCTGCCACCATCAAACTGGAATTCAAATATGCTTTCGAGTGAATTACCCGGATAGAATATCTCAAACCATCTTGCCGTTGGCATCATTTGAATTTCAATATTTTGCTCAATCATCCTGATGTACTCAAGAGCTTTTTCATACTGAAAATGCCAGAGGGCAATATCAGCAAGCAAAGCATCAAATGCAGCTTTCGAAGCTCTTCCCTTGTTTTCAGATAAAGTAGGAAAACCACCTGATGGGGCGTATTGACGATTTGATTCCAAATCAGTTACAATTTGTGCAAGAACTGTCTCTTCTGATGATTTGGGAATATAAAAATCAGTATCGTCACTTTCCGAAGGAGTTAAAACCAAAGGTACATCGCGGTAAAGCCTGACAAGGTAAAAATATGAAAGGCTTCTGAGAAAATAGGCCTCCGACATTATGCTGTACATCTGGAAATCAGTAAATGTTTGATCTATCTTTCTTACCTCGGGTGCATTTTTAATAACTTCATTGCAGTAATTAATTACTTTGTAAAAATCGGCCCAATTCGTTATTCCATTATTTGGAAATATGTTGTTCTGCATCAAAAGGCGTTCATCATTACCCTGGTTTGTATCACCTCTTAAAAGGTCGGCACGGACTTCTCCGAATACAAATAATTTTCTGTCCATGGTTGAAAAGCTTCCGTAGGCAGCCATTAAAACAGCTTCCACATCCTCCTTTGATTTCCAGAACTCATCCCTGACAAGTCCACTCGTGGGTTGCAAATCAAGCCAATCCTCACATGAAACCTGTGATAACATCAGCAGAAAAATAATCAGGTATTTTATTGTCGTTTTCATATCATTTATATTAAAATCCAACACCAAGACTAAATGTTATAATTTTCGGAGGTGGTGTTTTTGCATTGTCCACACCCATCCAAAATGGATTGCTTGCATCCTGGGATATTTCAGGATCCTGTCCTGAATATCTGGTAAATGTCAATAACTTACGGGCGCTGAGGGCAACATTTGCCTTTCTGACCCCCAGCTTGTTGCATAACGACTGGCTAAACTGATATCCTATTTTGATATTGTTTAAACGCAGGTAATCACCCTTTTCAACATAACGGTTGGAGCCAAGATTATTGGCAGGATGGTCCATGTATGCTTTGGGCAAAATTCCAGGTTCATTCTGGCCCTGGATTCTCCAGCGGCTCAGTACAGCCTTACTTTGGTTGTTCCTGTCATTCATACCTTCTGTTTCCATAGCAACTCCGTTAACGATATCAAATCCTAACCGGTAATGGAAACTCACTCCGAAGTCAAGTCCCTTATAGCGCAGGTTCGTTCCAAAACCTCCAATAAACTTGGGATTGGAATCACCAATCCAGACTACATCATTTAAATCAATTTTTCCATCGTGATTAATATCCTCATATATCGGGTCACCTCCCTTAAAAGTATAAGTATCCGTATATTTTAAAGGAATTGGAGTCCCTTTACTGTCCAGCAGGATATTGCCATCGGCATCACGGGCAACAACATCTGCATCACTGGCCCAAACTCCCAGATAGCGGAATCCAAAGAAGGAACCTATTGGAACGCCTTCCTGAACCCTTATCGGATACTGCTTGTTGCCTATGGATGTGGACCGTTCCGGGTTAAAATTTTCAGGGAGTTTATCAAATGTATTGATGTTCTGAGAGGAATTAAAATTAAAGGAAATCAACCAGTCTTTCGTCCTGACAGCTCTCCAGTCAGCCATAACTTCCCAGCCTCTGTTTGTCATTTGTCCACCATTCAGGTATTTGAGTCCTTCGTAACCCGATGAATATGGAATTTGATAATAGTCACGAGGTTGGGTTCCGCCAAAGAGGATATCAGTTGTGACTTTCTCATATACATCAGCCTCTAGATAAAAACGATCATTAAAAAGGCTTAATTCAATTCCTATATTATAAGAAGTAATATTCTCCCATTTAAGGTTATTCAACTGAACACTCGATGGAGCAATCGCCGGATTCAAAATGTAACTTCCTGTTCCTGTAGATTGATAAGTTGCAAATCGTGCATACACGTCACCAGGTTGTCTTCCTGCTACACCCCAGCTAAACCGGAGCATGCTTTCTCCAAGCCAGTCAAGGGAGCTTAAAAATGACTCACTTGAAAATCTCCAACCTGCCGATACACCTTTAAACAGACCCCACCGGTTATTGCTTCCAAATGATGAATGGGCATCGGCCCGCAATATGGTTTGTAACATATAGCGGTCGTAAGCTTTATAATTTATATTTGACAATCCACTGACCATTCTGCTTTCACCTGTACCGGTTCCAATCCAGTTAATCTGGGCGTTAATGGCCGGGTCTTTTATATCGGTACTGGGAGTACGGTTGCTTTGTAAATTCATCCATTCAAAACCTGATTGGTCAGTAATCCACGTAAATGCTCCTGACAGTTCATGATCTTTATTCCTGAAGGGAGAGGAGAAAGCCATTTGGGTTTCTGTACGAATCGACTGGTTTAGATTGTTACTTTCTTCCGCTTTATTTATGTTCCATGCCAGCCAGTCAGCACCAATGGCATTATATGGCAGGTAATTCTTCATTTTTTCACCCTGATACTGAAAAGAAACAGTTTCCCGGAAAACAAGCCAGTCATTAAACCTGTACTGCAGCATGAATGTATTCTCAAGGCTGTTCATCATCCTGTCATTAGTTCCAAGCCTTGCAACAGCAACCGGATTAAAAAAAGTCACACCGTTTCCCTGATAGCTGTTAATGGGAGTAAAATATTCACCAGTAAGAGAACCATAAGCATCATATTCCCAAATACTCATGTTAGGTGCTTTTATATAAGCCATTTCCCTGATATTCCTGTCTTCAATTCTCAGATTACCCTCAATGTTGTTGGAGGTATAATTAAATTTAACCTGAAACAGAAGACTTCGTGACAGAAAATAATCGAGATTTACACGTGTTGAAAAACGTTGGGAGCTGGTATTGATGGTAGTTCCTCCTTCATCGACATAACTGAAAGAAGTAAAATACCGTGTTTTCTCACCTCCACCGGATATGCTGAAATAATGATCATGAGTCATGGCATCCTGGGTAATTTCCTTGATCCAGTCAGTATTTTGGGAATAATTATAGAAATTCACAAAATCGCGGTCATAAGCGATCTCAGGAGGCATATTAAAGACCCCCTGAGAATTATGCCATGCCTCCAGTTGAAGCATGATGTATTCATCACCATTCAGCATGGGAATAGCAGGTGGCTGAAAGTTCAGGCTGTTTTTATACTGGTAATCAAACTGTACTTTCCCCATGCGTCCTTTATGTGTTTCAATAAGCAATACACCGTCAGCACCCTGTGAACCATATACAGCAGTGGAAGCAGCATCTTTTAATACCTCAATTGATTTAATGTCCTGAAGTGCAATATTAATCAGGTTACTTATATCTTCAGAATCAGCGGAACTTAAATCGAAGTTACTTGCAACCTTGAACTGAGGGACACCATCAATGACAATGAGAGGCTGACTGCCACCCATTGAACTAAGTCCCCTGATTACAAGCTGGGACCCCGAGCCTGGGTCTCCGGAAGCGCTGATGATATCGAGCCCGGAAACCTTTCCCTGGAGTGCATCGGCAGCACCAATAAATCCCATTTCCTGCATTTCCATCAGGTCAACTTTAACTGATGACCCTGCACGGTCACGGTCGGCAATGTTAGTCAGAGAATTTGCTGAGCGTGCTTCAGCTGTGACTGTAACTTCACCCAGTGCAACATCGGAAGATTCAAGTTCAATGATTATTGTCTTGGAAGGGTCTTTGGGAAAATCCTTTGATTTATATCCGATAACACTAACCCGAACATTGTTGGCCGGATTAGCCATCTGAAGGACAAAGTCACCATTTACATTTGTGATGGTTCCGTTGACAACCCTTTCTGCATTATCAAATTCTACAATGTTTGCACCAATAATGGTAGTCTTATCTGATTTATCAATGACCCTGCCTCTTAAAACAACTCTTTCCTGTGCATGGGTTATCGATATGCAACAGAATGTCATTATAAAAATAATGCTAATCCTTATTCTTTTCATCTCGTTCACAAACCTTAGGTTTTTAATAATACAAAATTTATTGCGTATCCAGTTCACCTGCAATAAGCACCCTGTCAATCTGATGTAAGACTCCGTTGTTATAGATTGAAGGAAACACTTCCTGACCGGATCCAATATTCACACCGGTCAACCTGTTCGTATTTGCTGATTCGTTTATTTCTGTAAACAAACTGCCATCACGGTTCTTAAACCTTATCACATCAATACCCGGCTCAATATAGAGCTGAGTATATACTGTGGAAAAGGGTGAAGATTTTTCATCTCTGCGAATTGTTTCATAATATCCTGCCGCCTTGTTTCCATCAGTGAATATGAGATCTCCCTGGATGAAGTGAAACAATAAAACATTTCTCAGTTCATCTAATGGAAGGGTATTCAGTTTAGCCGCCTGGATGGCTTCATTGGACGGTATAAATACAGTATAATTTTCATTATTTGAGATAAAGGTATATCGGTATTCTTTATCATTTGAGAAACCTGCTTTCTGCAAAAGCTGATGAAATTGAGGAAACTCAGTGGATATCCTCGTAAAAAGGTTCGAGCTTGTAAATGAAAACCAGTTTTGAATTTCGTAAGTAGAGCCATTATCAGTCTCTGAACTCAACTTCCTTGGAAATTCAGGTGCCGGAATGCTCCCTCTGTAACCTTTGGTAGTCAATCCTGTTCCGGATACTTCTCCTGTTTCATTGTTAATGATGATATAGTTCCCTGCCAGATTGGGAATAAATTCTTTTCGTGCAATACCCTTGGGGTGATCTGATGCTATATGATTAAGCAACAAGGTCCTCAGGTCATTTTTATTCAACCAGAACCGGGTGGCGTTGCCGGGTGAAACTAAAAATACGGAAAAACGGTTTGTTACCCTGTCATGCACCAGTGAAGAATCGAGGGAAGTATTTGCATCTGATTCCACGAAAAACATATAGTTCTTGTTTTTACGTTTCAAGGAAGGAAGCAACCCGGCTTCTTCAATTGCATACATTACTTTCTGGTACCCTTGCTGAAGATAAATAGGTCCGGTAACACTGCTGAAAGCTCTTGGAACAATAGCCTGGTTCAATCCGATAAAGGTGCTGTTGCTCCCGAATTTCTTTTCAATAATTGTTGAGGGATCTAACTGGACAATGTCAAGCTCACCATTATAAAACCCGCTTGAAAAGTCACTCGGATAAATCGGATTCACCGATAGGTAAGTATTTGCAATGATCCGCTTAATATGTTGCGGAGCTCCGTCAAGTGAACCCCATCCTCTCGGGATCTTAACATATGTATCGATGAATTCATTAAATGCTTCGTTTGTAGGGGCCATTAATCCATGATGATATCTGATTGTCACATTCTGGGGCAGTCCAAAAGTACCGGTTGGAGGCTTGGTTTTTTCATTTGTAAGGTCAAATGCAAGTTGAGGGAAAGTAAGGTCAAACAGTGAATCAACTTTCAACCCTTCACTGGCACCAGCCTGCTGGTTTGTCTTCTGCTGGTTGAATTCAAAACGGGGAAAGATATTCAATAAATCACGAAAATGGGAATATGAATGAGTACCATTTGGTTCATTCACGAACTGGTATGCATTTTTCAATGGTTCAACCACCTGATCGATGACATATACAAATCCGTTTTCGGCAAAAATTTCATCGCCCACAACAGCATTTGCATAATGAATATTGTTCCCCTCACTGAATGGCCTGTTGAAATAAAACTCGTAGTCGGCTGATGTGAGGTTATAAATATTGAAATACTCTTTAAAGAAAAAAGGAGCAAACTTCCTGGAATCAGTGGCCACTCTCCGGTGCCATGCAGTTTGTGTTGTGTCGGTAATCTGTACAATCCTGTCCTTCCTCACAACTCCATACTTACGGTCTTTCTCAAACAACAAAGATTCGCGTTTAAATCCTTTTGGTTCATTGTTGTTGATATCAAGCGTGTCAATCCAGCCATAAACATCAAGAGAACGTAACTGTTGTTTCGACCACGGATTCTGGATAATATGATACCTTACCAGCCTTTCAAGCTCGGGGATGGGAATATCTTCAACAGAATTGTAGGCAGGATGATTTGTAAACCATGTATTGAATGCTTCGTCCGAAGGGGCAAATACCGTATAACTTCCCGATATATTAATAAGTTTGTCATATCCGGTCAGTTCAATTGCTTTCGCAAAAACTGACAGTTCAGGTTGCTCCAGTATCTGTGTGTACAACTTGCCGGCCAGCCACTCAGGACGTTCATACTTATCCAATTCTTCCCGACAACCTGATAACATTATCAGGATAAATAATACAGGCAATAGTTTCGACTTGATTATTATCATTTTATTGGATTTTAAGAATAAACTGTTCTTCTAAAAATGCTCAAACATATAAAAAAAGCTATCCTATTAATATTACATATCAAACTACAAATAACACAAAAAGTGCAATTGCTAAATTCTTTCCCTTTTTATGATGGGGTTAAATCTACAACCACATTTGCTTTCCTGTCTCTAAAACTTGCAGGGGTCACACCAAAATGTTCCCTGAAACATTTTATGAAATACGATATATTATTAAATCCCGTCAGGTAACACACTTCCTTAACGGTATGACTTCTTGCATTCAGCAGGCTATACGCTTTCTGCAGTCTTAAAATTCTTATGAATTCCACAGGCGAAAAACCAGTCATCTCTTTCACTCTCCTGTATAGCTGGGTTGTACTTATATTCATCTGGACAGAAAGACTATTTACACTCAATTCAGGGTCAGACAGATTTTCTTCCAGATATCTCCTCACTGCCTGAAGGAAATCCTCTTCACGTGAAGAAAGTGTACTCTGCACTTCAACCATGAAATTCTGGGATATATATTTCTCTTTAATCAGTTTTCTGTTTTGAATCAATCTTGCTGCCTGCGAAAGCAATACTTCTATGTCAAATGGTTTTGTTACATATGAATCGGCTCCCACTGAATATCCTTCAGCGATTTGCTCCTGGGAATCTTTTGCAGTAAGTAAAAGTACCGGGATATGGCAGGTATCCATGTTTCCCTTAATCTTTCTGCACAGGTCAAGACCATCAAGTTCTGGTAATATGATGTCGGTAATGACCAAAGAAAACGAATATTGTTGAAGCAGTCTCCAGGCTTCACTTCCGCTGGTTGCAGAGAGGCATGTATAATTCCGGGAGAAAACATTAACAAGAAACTCCTCAAGTTCAGTATTGTCCTCAACAACCAGGATCCTTGCCGCACCATTTTCCTTCCCAACCTCTGGCATATCAGGTTTAAAGTCAAAGGACTTTGTCTGTAACACCGGAAGAACTTCAGGGACTGTATCTGTCTCTATTTTACCAGCAGGAATAACAACATGGAAAGCAACACCTTTCCCGGTCGATGATTCTACATGTATTGAACCTTTATGCATTTCAACAAGCATTTTCGTAAATGATAATCCAATGCCTGCTCCTTCATCCTGTTCATTTACTTTATAAAAACGTTCAAAAATTCTTTCCTGGTCCTTCTCTTCAATACATATTCCTTCATTGAAAACCGTCAGGTGGAGATTGTTTGTATCATCACCATTTATATTCTCCTTTTCTGATAATTTCAGGGTTACAATAATTGAATGGTTATCGTAGGTATATTTGTATGCATTTGAAATCAGGTTATACAGAATTTCTTCATATTTCTGAACATCTACCAATGCAATTAAGGGTTCTGTGGGCAGGTTAAGCTGGAGGTTTATATTGCGACTTGATTTGTAACCTGAAAAATTAAGTGCAACCTCCTTTACAATTTTACCGACATCGGTCTGCTGAGGATTAAAAGTGAGTTTACCGGCATTGAGCTTTCTAAAGTCGATAATCTGGTTAATAAGCCTCATCAAATACTTAGTATTCTTTGAAATGATCTGCAGATGGTTCTTCCACTGATGATCGGCAGGTACATTTTTGACTAAATCTTCTACCGGACCTATGATAAGGCTCAATGGAGTTCTGAGTTCATGAGCAATATTCGTAAGGAAAACCATTTTGCTTTCATTGCTCTCCAGAGCAATCTTGTCAACCTTCTTCTGGAAGGCTGATTTTTCTCTGGATAACAACAGATGCACAATGACATATAAACAAAAAAATGCAAGAAGAAAATATGTCGCAAATGCTAAACGGGTTTTATACCATGGTGGAAATATGACAATGTTCATCTGCTTCTCCGAATCGGAAATTATACCATCAGAACTTACTGCTTTTGCTTTAAGCACATATTTCCCCGGAGGAAGATTTGAAAGATAAATATTTTCAGCTGCCGCAGGAATAGATATCCATTTTTGATATAACCCTTCCAATGTATATATTATACTGTTTCCAATTGGATGCTGAAAATGAAGTGCAGAGACACCAACACTGAATACATTGTTTTTATATGGAAGTTCAAGGGTTTGAATCTCATTTAATACCGTAGTCATCGGTTTATTACCATAAAGGGTATCACCAACTTCTACCAGTTTATTTCTGATTTTCAATTCTGTGAAACTGATCTTCGGCTTCATTTCATTAATTTTTATCTCTCGAGGATAAAAACATGTAAACCCTTTATCCCCACCAAAAAACAGCTGACCATCAACTGCTTTATAATACGAATTGACCATGAAAATCTCACCCTGAATACCATCAACTGAGCTAAAAACAGAGATTGATGGGTTATTCTGGAACCGGCTGAACCTTGCCAAACCTTTATTAGTCCCTATCCACAAGTATCCATCCTCATCTGGTATCATTGAAATAACATCATTTGAAGGCAATCCTTGTTCCATTGTTATATGGGAAAATTTTCCTGTCACATGGTTCAGGATATTAATACCTCCACCCTGTGTGGCAATCCATAGATTACCATCATAATTTTCAAAAAGGCAGTTAATTTCGTTATTATTAAGAAAATCAGCCTGAGGCTTGATTGCAACATATCTTTTAAACTTCAGCTCCGGTTTAACTTTTCCTGACAAATCAAGATTCTCATAATCACCTTCAAGTTGATTCAACCCATTATTCGTCCCTATCCAGAAATTATTCTTGCTGTCCAGGAATATATCAATAATTACGTCATCAGATAAAGAAGATTGGTCAATATCTGATGTATACTGATAGACTATTCCATTGGAGTTGACGGAAGGATTGGGAATAAAAAACAATCCATGTCCATGACTGCCACACCACAGATTATTATTGGAATCAATAAATACTTTTCGAAATGAGAATTTCATGTTAATATTTCCCTCAATCAAATAGTAATTCCAACCTGCCCTTGTTTTTTCCAGGCGGTATAATCCGGTTTCTGCTGCAAGCCAGAACAAGGTATCCGACTGCCTGGCGATGTCCCAGATTCCATCATTTAAAGTTCCCGCAGAACTGCCTTCTGCCGGATATCTTTCATAAGATATATCTGCTATTGTCGTTTGATTTTTAGAAATGATGTTCAAACCATTGGTTCTGCAGCCGATTAAGATCTCATTCATAGTCCCGTTGAAACACATCACTGTATTTGAGTTCAGGGTTGTAGGCCTCGTCAGATCTCTGCGAAATGAATAAAACTTTTTCCGGTACAGGTTCATTATACTGATCCCTTGCCCCTGATGACCAATCCATAGATTTCCTGAGAAATCTTCATAAAGGGCCTGTATTTCATTATCGAGCAAGGAACCTGCCTTATTTGGGTTAGCTTCATATCTGCCGGTTAAACCCGTATGTAAATCAACATATAAAAGATTGGCATACCTGACTGACCCATAAATCCGGTTGTTTGAAGCACAATATACCATCTGTATATCGTTCCCTGCAAGAAGGTATTCTTTCACAGGTTGTTTTTTATTCAAGGAGTAAGGAACCAGGCCCTCTGGAGTTGCAAAATAAACCGTGTTGTCATAAGCCATAAAACCAACATCATTTACAATATTTTTCAACTCAAGCATTGTCTCAAGCTGCAAAACAAGGTTCCGGCCATCCGAAGAGGATGAAATAATAAATACAGAACTTTTGCTGTTGTCGTGACTGTTGTGAATAAATACAAGCCTGTCACCTGCTGATGACGAAATGGAGAGGTAATAATCCACTGGAGAATTCTTGTGAAATATAGTCTGCCTGACAAAAATCCGGTCGGGGTTATCTTTCTCTGAAAGCGGGAGGGTAAATATTCCTTCAACCGCATGTACTACAAGATGATTGTTATGTTCCAGCAGATTGATAATGTTAATCCCTCTTATCCCGATATCCTGAAATTTATATGTATGAAATGTATTGTTCTTCCTGTTAAGGCGGCTCAGGTTCATTGAAGAAGCTATCCATAGATTATCCTTTGAATCCACAAATAGTTTTTTTATTTTCTTTTCAGGCAGTCCTGACAAATCACCCAGATTAGGTCTGAATATCTTAATCTGATGTCCGTCATAACGTATCAGTCCTGACCATGTTGCAAACCACATATATCCTGCACTGTCCTGAACTATAGAATTGATTTCTCCCTCGGGAAGACCATTTTCAGATCTCAGGTACCTGAATTCATTCCCTGAAACCAGTTCGAAAAGGAGGCAAATGAATATGAGTACAATGCAACTTTTCATACCTCAAACATAAAAAATCATTCATGAATTTTATAACAATTTATAACATTTCTTTCGAAATTTTTTGAAATCTACCAAAAATTTGAGGCCCCTGAAAAGACAATTTAAATAATATTTAATATAAATCATTCAACTTTAAACAACATGAAGTTATTATATTTGATGAATTTTTGCAATAATGAATAAACAGATTTGCTACGTTTGCGAGAAAGAATTCCCCGTTAAAGAATTAAATCTGGATCCGCTGATTTTGCTGAAGGTATGTTATAGCTGCAAGGGGACCGAAAAGGAAAGGAAAAAAAGAGAGGAATTGAATAACAGCCTTGCTGACGGTTTGGTTTGCGGTTGTATATAAAAAAAACCGCAGTTTCCTGCGGTTTTCATACTCACTCTGCTTATAGCTGTTAATTTAACAGATGTATATAACTATCGTTTAGCAAGCTTGGAAGATAACTGGCGATAAGTCCCAATGCTTTTTCATCATCAACCCTGCCCTGGGTAATGATGGCCTGTTTTTTCAATTCGTCAGCATTAATAACTGCCTGATTGATCTGCGCAGGAACAGTGCTCCAGGATTTCTTAACAACTTTAGTACCAAAACCCTTGGCAGATGAAACATAACATACTTCAAAAAATTTAGAACTTACAACGTAAGCATCACCTTCCGATGTTGTACGTTTTACCACAGTAACACTGTTTGAACTTCCTTCATATTTCAGGTTCCATGCCTTCTCCACATTGGATCCCATAGAACTGTTTTCTACTGCTGCAATTTCATACTTGTTGAATCCTTTTTTTGTTACTACAGCATTAGCCTGACCAATTACAATCATCATGCAAATCATTGCTGCTACAATTACTTTTAATTCTTTCATGGTTTTGAACTTTAAATTAAACTTTAGCTTCTTGTTTATTGAACTTTCTGTCTACAAATGACGCGCAAGTTATATACTTGTTACAGCAAAATCACTGCTATAAAACATTTTACAAAAACACCCAAACTACCATGAAATTTCAAAAAATTTTCATATATATATTATTCCTCATACTTTATAATCATAAATATCTTTTTAACCCGATATTTATCCTGAAAATTCTCCTTTTGATATCAAATTATAACTTGATGTTTTTCTTAATTTTGATAAAAAAAACTTTTATTTGGCCTCATTTACAGAAAAAAAATGTAAATAAGGGAACAAGAAGGAGTTGGTTAAGATAAATTTGCTGCTATATCCTGGGATTAAACAGAGAAACATGAAATTTAGTGAGCTCATCATCAAACGGTATTCCGTAAGAAAATTTTCAAATCAACCTGTAGAAAAAAGGAAGCTGGTTGCAGTCCTTGAAGCTGCCCGGATGGCTCCTTCGGCAGTTAATTACCAGCCATGGCATTTCATTGTGGTACAGAAACCTGAAAATATGGAGAAACTTCAGAAAACATACAGCCGTGACTGGTTTAAAACGGCTCCTGTTGTTATAATGGCCTGTGCCGACCATTCCCTTTCATGGAAAAGAGGTGTAGATGGCAAGGATTTCGCCGACATAGATACTACAATAGCCATTGACCACCTCATGCTGCAGGCTGCAGAGCTGGGTTTAGGAACATGCTGGGTATGTAACTTTGACACCCAAAGATGTGCTGAATCATTCAGATTGCCCGGTCATATTACGCCAGTAGCGCTGATTCCCATAGGATATACTGAAGAGGGGCATGTGCCTGAAAAAAAACGAAAGCCTCTTGAAGAAATCATTCATTGGGAAAACTTTGATGAGAACAGCTGAAGTCAGTTTTCAATGACAGATATTTTTCGATCCGGTTCATCCCTTCTTCTATATTTTCAAGGGAACTGGCATATGAGAATCTCAGAAAACCTTCTCCGTTTTCCCCAAAATCAATACCTGGAGTTACCCCTACATGTGCCTTTTTCAGAATATCGAATGCAAGCTGATAACTATTACCTGAAATATGCTTTGCATTTACAAAGACATAAAATGCACCTGTGGGTACATGGGAGATGGAAAATCCCATTTTCTTTAATCGTGCCACCAGGTAGAGTCGTCGTTCATTATATATTCCTCTCATTTTTTCCACCTCAGGACCAGAATGCCGCAATGCGGCAATCCCGGCTCGTTGCACGACTGAACCGGCACAAATAAAAAGGTTTTGCTGCAATTTCTGCATAGGCCTTACATATGCTGACGGAGCTATCACATATCCCAGGCGAAGGCCGGTCATTGCAAATAATTTGGAAAAACCGTTTAATACAAATGTCTTGCTGGTAAACTCCAGCATTGAATATGCCTTACCTTCGTATACCAGTCCATGATAGATTTCATCGGATATAACCGGGATATCAAACTTCGACAGTTCCTTCATCACTTCAGGACTCAAAAGGTTTCCAGTAGGGTTCATCGGGCTGTTAACGATGATAGCTTTTGTACGGGGCGTTATTCGCCTGCATATCTCTTCAGGACGGTACTGAAATCCATCCTGTTCATAAACCGGGACTCTTACCTGTCTGGCACCAATAAACCGGATGAAATTAGGATAACAGGCATATCCGGGATCTGATAATATCACCTCATCATCAGGATCACATAATACACCAAGCGTAAGCAGAATTGCCGGTGAACTGCCTGAAGTGATAATAATCTGATCTGCGTTTACCGATACACCATATTCCTGCCTGTATTTCTTTACAATTTCCTCCCGAAGCTCAGGATCCCCCAAACTATGTGTATAGTGCGATCTGCCTTCTGCATATGCATTTTGTGCTGCAGCAGCAACACAGGTGGGGACATCAAAATCAGGCTCGCCCACTTCCAGATGAACGATATGGATTCCTGCTCTTTCCATTTCGGCTGCTTTCTCCAGCACCTCCATCACTATAAATGGAGAAATATTCCTTACCCGTTCAGCAAGCATAATGACAGCATTTTTGATTTTTATTAGATATTCAGAAAAAAAATTTGCAATTCACACCCTATGCCTTTGCTCTTTCCTTTTTACCCTCAATTCTACAAATAACTTTTTGCAATTTGCAGCGCCTGGTTCGCGTACCCTCCTCCAAACAAATAATAATGGTTCAGCACATGATACAACTGGTAAAGGCGGTTTCTTTCCATCCAGTCAACATCCAGAGGATATACTTCTTCATATGCCTTGTAAAATCTTTGGGAAAAGCCTCCGAACATTGTCATGATTCCCATCTCCATCTCCCTTTCCGCATAATAGGATGCAGGATCGATAAGGGCTGGACCCTTTTTCATATTCATGTAGTTCCCCGACCACAGGTCACCATGGATCAGAGAAGGGACAGAACCTTCCGGTATCAGTGAATCAGTTTTTTGTAAAAGCCGTTCATAAACATGAATCACATCAGGAGGCAGGGGCCTTTCCTTTTGAATAAGATATAAAATATAACGCAGCCTGTTCTCCCTGAAAAATACCCTCCATTCCTTCTCCCATGCATTCTTTTGCAGGGTAGAACCACAGTAGTTATCATGATAAAAACCGAACTGTTCATTATTAAACTGGTGAACGAATGCAAGGCCTCTTCCCAATGCTTCATCTTGTCCGCTGCCCGCATAACCCGGCTCAAGATACTCCACCACCAGGAACCCCGGTGCTTCATCTGCTTCAACTGCAACAATCACCTCAGGAACGACAAGATGCATTCCTGCAGCCTTTTTAAGCTCCGTTAAACTTTCTGCTTCCCTGACAAACATATCAGATGGACAGTTGCTGTTCCATTTAAGGAAAAAGGTCCCTTCACTTGTCTCCAGCTTCGACGCATTGCTGATGCACCCACCTCCAAGTGTTGCAGATGAATATATTTCCACTCTCCTGCCAAATGCTTCAGCCAGTTTGGCTTTTACTGCCTCCTCAATTAAATCATGTTTTTGAAAGAATTTCATTTATGCAACTATTGATAATTTACAAACAAAAACATTTCACTGACAAAGAACAAGGCCATCAGCAGTTCCTTTGCCCGCTCCGCTGTTAACACCTCAGTTTCACATTCATCCGGCAGTAAATGTATATTTCCCTGCAGCAGCAACTATCTTACCCGCACCATTAACCGAAACTCCATCAATTATTTCTTTTCCTACTTCCTTTCCACCTTCACGTAATCCAGCATTTTTATAGTCTTCAGGCAATTCTATTACTGCACTTGTATTAGCCGGCACGGTCAGGTTAAGGATGAATTTCCCATCTTCAATCCTCCAGTCAACAGCCAACGTTCCATAATTGGTTTCATATTCGGCCCTTGCCCATTGTAGGTCACCTGCCGGCTGAGGTTTAATTATGACTTGTTTAAATCCTGGATACTCATCACTGATATTGATTCCTGCAAGCGTGTTCCAAATCCATTCGCCAACACAACCCAATGCAAAATGATTTCTTGAATTCATTCCCTCAGGCCGTTCAGTATCTGAATTCCAAAGCTCCCAGATAGTTGTAGCCCCCTGCTTCACCATATATCCCCAGCTTGGATAATCTGTTTTATTCATCATCTCATATGCGAGGTGGTGATGGTTGTACTTGCTTAACATGGGCAGGATGTACCCTGTTCCAAGGAATCCTGTTGTAGGATGTCCGTTCTTCTCCATAACATTATCCACAAGATTCTTTACCACCTGATCCTGCAATTCAGGAGGAGTCAGCCCAAATGCAAGTGGAAGCAGACTGGCAGTCTGCGTACCTCCAGGATAGTTTTGATTATCCTCATCCCAGTATTCATCATGAAAGGCTGCTCCGATTTTTTGAGCAAGCGCATGATAGGTCTGTGCATCTTCCTTTTTGCCGATTACATCTGCCATCTCTGCAAGCAACTTAGCAGAATAGTAATAATAAGCACTGCCTATTGGTTTACCGGGTGAAGCCTCCACTGCAATCCAGTCACCATATCCGTACCAGTTGCCTTCCTGCCAGAAATAAATATCGTTGGTACTTTTGCCGCGCATGTATTCAACCCATGCCTTCATACCATCATAACTATCTTCAATTGTACGCTTGTTACCGTAGTAACGGTAATTCAGCCATGGAATGATAATAACCGCATCGCCCCATCCGGGTTTGGAAGGACCTCCCACAACAATGGGCGGATTGACATCATAAACCCATCCCTCTTCATCCTGGCCGTCGGTGATGTCAAACATCCACTTCGACCAGTACCTGTCGAGGTGCATATTAAAATTGGCAGTCGGAGCAAAAATCTGGGCATCGCCCATCCAACCCAATCTTTCGTCCCGCTGCGGGCAGTCAGTGGGTGCAGGATAAAAATTCCCTTTCTGTGCCCACACAACATTTTTGTTAATATTATTTATCAGTTCATTTGATGATTCAAAATGACCGATAACCGGTTGATCAGTATAAATCACCTTACCGGTTATATCATCGATGCCGGGTTTACTTTTCAATCCTGACACCTGGATATACCTGAATCCGTGATATGTAAATTTGGGTTCCCATACCAGCTCTTCTCCTGCCGAAACCACCATATCAGTCACCTTTGCCGAACGGAGGTTTTCCTGGGCAACCGTCCCGTCATCATGAAGCAGTTCAGCATACCTGAATATAATGGTATCGCCTTTGGGTGCATTGATTTTTATCTGTGCCCAGCCAACCATATTCTGTCCAAAATCATAGACATATTCTCCGGCGACAGGTTCTGTGAGCGCAACAGGGCTTAAACTTTCATGATGCCGCATTGCCGGGGCATTTGGTCCCGTCAGGTTACCATCATAGGAAGCAGGTTCCACAGAATGCCATGCTGAATCATCAAAACCTGGTTTATCCCATCCCGGCTGTTCCAGGTTGGCATCATATTTTTCACCATCATAGATATGATCGGCCCAGATAGGAGAATCAGCCCATTTCCATGAATCATCAGTTACCACCACCTGCTTTGAACCATCTTCAAATTCAACCTGAAGTTGCATGAGAAACTTCAGAGGACCTTCGCTGTATTTCTGGCCACCCGACCAGCCGAGGCCACCCGACCACCACATATTGCCTAAAACGGCAGCTGCAGCATTTTCACCTTTCTGCAGCAAATCCTGCACATCGTACACCTGGTATTCGAGCCTCACCGGGTAATGAGTCCACCCCGGAGTTAGCAGATCCTCTCCTACCCGCTTTCCATTTATAAACAGCACATAATTGCCCAGACCTGTTACATATACCCTTGCCTTGCTGATATTCTTGTTGTCAAGGCTGAACTCCTTTCTCATATTGGCAGAACGGCCCGGATTTTCAGAAGAACGGGCAATCCATTTTGCCTGCCAGTCGCTTTCATTCAGAAGTCCCATTTCCCATGAAGCAGTATAGCTCCATGAAGTAACTTCTCCGTCCCTGTCCCATATACGCACCTTCCAGAAATAGGTTTTCCCCGACTCAAGAGAAGGCCCAGCATAGGCAACATGAACCGACTGGTCAGAATCAATTTTACCTGAGTCCCAGATATCAGCTTCGGTTTTTTGGGCCTTACGCTCCGTGCTGGCAACTATCACCTGGTAAGCAGTCTGTACTGCCCCCCGGCGTTCATCTCTTATTTTCCACTGCAGCAAAGGCTGTGCCCTGTCGATTCCAATCGGATTTTCCTGAAATTCACATTTCAAATCCCCGACTCCTGCAGGTGAATCAGCTCCCTGGCATGCCAACAGGAACAACAAAGCTGAAAGAAATACACCTGATAAAAATTTTATTGGTTTCATTGTAAAATAATTTGAATTATATACCCCTCAGTCATTAACATCACTCTTCAACCTGCCGCCCAGCCAGAAAACAGCGCTCCCGAACCAAACCACAGTACCAGCCAGCATCAGTATATTCTGCGCCGGATGGCTTAATCTTCCCAAAAAAAACAGTACCGGCGGAACAATTGTCAATAATATGCCTATAAGTGAAATAACCTGTAGTATTGCCTTCATGTCGTTGATTTTTTCTGATAATATTTACTTAAGAGCACAAAAAATGCCACAGCCAACACCCATGCGGGCAGTGGCAGAAAATAAAGTTCAACCCCTGCTAACCGGTTGACCAGCAGTGAAGCAGCGAGCAAAAGGAACCATGTCATTCCGGCAGCCCAGTTAAAATGAATTCCAGCTCTTTCAGCGTAATAATCCTGAAGCCCAAACCTTCTAAGAAGGTAAAAATCAGCAAAAATGACTCCCCCCATCGGGATGAGTACCAGTCCGTATAATGCCACAAAGTCGAGCAGCTTCATCACAAGGGCAGGGAAAAGAGCTGCAACTGTTGTAACCAGTCCAGCAATAAGGGTAACCTTCCAGCGGCTCCAGCCAGGCGATGCCACCTGAAGTGCAAGGCCGGCACGGTATAATGTCGGATTGGCAGTCGTCCATCCTGCAACGATTACACAAATTGCTCCTGCAATACCAATAGCCTGGTAAGCCACTTCACCAGGAGCATCACTTGTAGCTGCAGCATAAAGGATTCCCGAGGATATCCATGCCACATAATGTCCAAGGAACATCCCCACAGCCGAAGCAAATCCGTACTGCCATTTTTTGGCATACCTGAATATTGTGAGGTCACTCATGCCAAGATGCATGGCTGCATTGGCAAACCAGGTAAAGAAGATAACGTGCCACATTGTAAACTGCGACTGCCCCGGCAGCGCAGTACCTGTCCATATCTTAGTGCTGGCTATTTCCCAGAAGTTACCTAAATCCCTCTCGATTCCCAGCCTGGGGAAAGAGGAAACGGCTGCGGCAACAAATATGAAAAACATCCAGGGAGCTGCAACTTTTGAAAAACGGGCCAGTTTCTCAAACCCCATAATTGCAAATGTTGTAATCACTGCGCCAACTGCAAATACGGTTACTACCCAGCCGAAACTCGACGGATATAAATCGTTCAGTGTGGGCATCTCAACATTGAAGGGAATTCCTACGGCAGTTGCCGATACTGCAACCATAGCACCGGCAAGGAAGCAAAACATCAGGGCATTCACAATGTTGTAAAGAAACACCAGCACACTTCCGCAAATCTTTTTCAGCTGCCAGTAGAGTGACAACCGTACCTTCACTGCAATCGGGGCCGTTATCACTGCCCAACTCAGCACTGCCATGATGTTGCCGATAAGCCCTCCGACAAACATATCGGTAACCGATACCCCATGCGCCACAAACAGCATCCCGATGACAAACTCGGTTCCGGCCACATGTTCGCCGGCAAAACTCCCCAGAAAATTCCCTATTCCCTGTAACGCATTTTTACGCACCGGTTCCCGATCGAACTCATACAGGGCATCCAGCTTTTTAGAAATTGTTGCGATTTTCATTCCGCAGGTTTAGATTTTTATTTGCGCCTAATTTAAATAAATATATTGGAAGGAATTATCCTGTGGTGTCGGGAAATTTTTTTCACC
>OBJA01000303.1_pt1 | contig 45273 bp, 45 predicted proteins | sample 1519751 | NCBI WGS metagenome assembly OBJA01 (sample SAMEA3881238, study PRJEB22517) | soil metagenome | biome: lake sediment; feature: soda lake sediment; material: sediment, water from around vicinity | place: India | collected 2013-12-23 | depth 3 m
AACCTGGACCGCGACGAGACGCGCCGCTACCTGGAGATGTTCTACGGCCTGCAGTACCGGCCCCTGGCGCGCAGAGTCCGCCAGTCCTGACGCCTGGGAATGAACCACCTGTAGGAGCGGGCTCTGCCCGCGAATATGGGGTGGCAATCCCGTTCGCGGGCAGAGCCCGCTCCTACGGGTGGCCGGGGTTCCGTGTCGGCGAACAGAACCAGCCCCCGTGTTTGACGTAGGAGCGGCGCGAGCCGCGAACTGGGGCTGACACACAACCCTTCGCGGCTCGCGCCGCTCCTACCGGGAGCTCGGGCCGTCGTCCCAGTGAATCAGGTGTTCCTCCAGTGCATCGGGTTCCACCTCCAGCTCAGACACCGCCATGCCGGCGATGCAGATGCCCGCGTCCCAGACCGATTGCGCCGTACCCGTGCGCAGCGGGTGCCAGGCAGGCAGCGGCCTGCCCTCCGCCAGTAGCCGGTAGGCGCAGGTCTCCGGCAACCAGTTCTCCCGGGCGACCTCCGGCGTGACCTTCACGCAGTCGGGCACCAGCACGGAACGCCGCTCATACTGGGTGCAGCGGCACTCGTCATGGTCCAGGTAGCGGCAGGCGACGTTGGTGAAGAAGATCTCGCCGCTGTCCTCGTCCTCCAGCTTGAACAGGCAGCAGCGCGCGCAGCCGTCGCAGAGGGATTCCCATTCGGCGGGGGTCATCTCCTCCAGGGTCTTGCGTTCCCAGAAGGGTTTTTCAGGATGCATGGGCGAGGGCCTTGAGGACATAGACGTCGTAGCGGTGGTGCTTGCTCTTGATGGACATGGTGGGCGGCTGTTGGTTCAGTGGCAGGGCATCCATGGGGCGCTTGACCACCACCCGCTGGCGCGCGGCGGCCAGGGCCACCGGTAATAGTATGTCGGCCTCGGGATCCTTGCCCAGCAGTTCCTGCAGGGCGCGCATCTCCTTCTTCACCAGGCTGGACTTGCGCCGCTCCGGGTACATGGGGTCCAGGTAGATGACGTCGGGGCGGTCAGGCTCAGGCAGCCGGGGCAGCCAGTCCCGGGTATCGCCCAGCAGAACCCGCATTCGCTCACGCACCAGATCCCCGATCTCGGGATCGAGGCAGGCACGGCGGTGACCGTCCAGGAGCAGCGCCGCCACCATGGGATGCCGCTCGAGCAGGGTCACCCGGCAGCCCAGGCAGGCGAGCACGAAGGCGTCGCGGCCGAGGCCGGCGGTCGCATCCAGTACCGTAGGGTTTGCGCCGCCCTTGAGGCCCACGGCCCGGGCGAGGGGCTGGCCGCGCCCGCCACCAAAGCGGCGGCGGTGGGCCGCGGCACCCCCGGCCCAGTCCACGAACACGGGCCCGCCGCGGGGGTCCGTCCGGTCGTACAACTCTAGGCGCCCCTCGCTCAGGCGCAGTACCAGCGGTCCCCCGGGGGCCGCCGCCAGGACGAAGCCCCAGCCGGCGGCCAGCGCCGCCGCCTGCGCCTGCAGCTCCGGCGTACCGGCCTCGATGTACAGGGATTCAGCCACGGTTGCGGTGCGCCTGGCGGTGCAGGGTGATGTCCAGCGCGATCTTGAGCAGCACCAGCGCCACCAGCAGGCCCAGCGGTGAACCCAGGGCCATGATGCCCCAGCCTCCGGCGATGATGGCCACGTGCAGCACGGCGATGCGCTTGTAGGGCGCGGACATCAGGTCATTGACCCGGGCATAGCGATACTCGCCAGCCTGGAAATAGTTCAGCAGCAGCGACAGCCCATGGGACAGGAACAGGCCGAGCCAGGCCAGCAGCACACCGGGTGCGGCCGTGTCCAGGATGTACTGCACGGCCCGCACCAGCATCTGGAGGAACACCAGGTGCGCCGGCCAGCTGTCCTCCCCGGAGGGGAACAGTTGGTCACCCAGGCCTTCGCCTCCGGTGAGGGTGAGCACGAAGATGCCGTGGACACCGCAGAAGGCACCGTAGTGCAGGCAGAAGAAGGCGGCCGGGAACAGCGCGACGAGTCCCTGCAGGTGCAGCATCTTCAGGAGGGTGTAGAAGCCGATGACCAGGTTCTCGAGCCAGTAGAGGATGATGATGGAGGCCAGGTCCCAGTCCAGCCACAGCACGCCGGCGATGGGGATCAGGTTCACCGCCACCAGGAAGGCGAGGGCGATGCGGTCGCGGGATGGATGGGTGTCGGCTGGCATGGAGAGAGATGGACGGTCTAGGCGGGGCCATGATAGCGGAAGTCCGGGGCCAAAGCCTGCCATCGATGACACAGGCGGAAGACCCTGCCAAGCGCCTGAACATCTGAAAGCAGTCCATTACCCGCCGAGTCCGGCGACGAAGCTTCCCGACCGGTGCGATTTGGCAGGCAGCGAAAGCTCATTCATTCTCTTTGGGTCTGGAAACGCCAGTGAACTTGAAGATGAGCCTGTCCAGGTACCTTTCGGTCGGACGGAAAACATACGCCGCCGCTGCGGGCATGATCGTGAAGAAAAAGCGCTCCTCATTGTCCTCCGCGATAAATAGCACCAATGCAACGATGATGGCGACCGTGATCAGCACATACACTGCCCAGGCTGCCTTGAGATAGGATTGGTATCTACCGTTCTGAATGTTTGTCATGGGTTGTAATACCGAATGGCGATTGACGGGGGCTTTATTGTAGCGATAAAAGCTGACACCTGAGTAAGTGCCTTACGTCGTGCTCAAGCGACGGCTCGCCCCCGGGCGCAGGGGAGGTGCAAACCGTCCGCCTCATAGCGCTGGCCAAAAGTATGCCTGGGAATCGATTCATAAGGATTGCCTGGCGGATACTCAGGGCAACCGGAGCAGGTCTGCCATCTGGCCCGCCGTGATGTCGCCCTGGTATGGAATCACGCCCAGCAACGGCGCCCCGAGGCGCGCCTCGATACTGGCGATATTGTCCGCACTGCGCTCGTAGTCTTCATGGGCGTGGTTGGCGACCCAGCCGGCCAGGGGCAGGCGACTGGCGGCAATGGCCTGGGCGCTGAGCAGGGCATGGTTGATGCAGCCCAGGCGGATGTCCACCACCAGCACCACAGGCAGGCCGAGGGCGATGGCGAGATCGCCCATGTCCTGCTCGTCATTGAGCGGCACGCGCCAGCCGCCGGCGCCTTCCACGATCACGCGGTCTGCCTGGGCGGCGATGGTGCGGTAGGCGTCCAGGATCCGTCCGAGTTCGATGACCATGCCCGCATCGCGCGCCGCCAGGTGCGGGGCGATGGGCGGGGCGAGGGCATAAGGGTTGAGCGTTTCATAGGGCAGCATCACCGAGGATGCGGCCTGCAGGGCCAGGGCATCCTCGTTGCGCAGGCCGGCCGCGGTTTCCTCGCAGCCGGCGGCCACGGGCTTCATGCCGGCGATGCACAGGCCCTGTTGTTGCAGCTTGTGCAGCAGGGCGATGCTGATGCGGGTCTTGCCCACCTCGGTGTCGGTGCCGGTGACGAACAGGCCAGGCATGGATTGGGTCATGTCCTTATGCGCATCGGAAAATGGCCACGGAAGCACACAAAAGATGAACGGAAAGCCCATAGAGATCATGTTTAATCTTCCGTGTAATTCCGTGTGCTTCCGTGGCCATTATCATGATCATTTCAGCGTCGTCGCAGCACATCCACCGGAACATGCACCTCGCCATCCCGGCTCACCTGCGGGTGCTCGCGGGGTAGCGACCAGGCATGGCCGTGCACCACCTCGTAGCTGGCCGGCAGGCGTCCTTCCTGGCGGAAGCCTTCATAGGCCTCGAGCATGCGCTGCAGCCTGCGCGGACCCGTCAGCGCCCGGTTGCGACCGGCGGTGACGTTGTGGGCGCCCAGTTCCTTGAGGTCGCGCATCAGGTCGCGGGCATCCTGGTAGGTGACGGCCATGCGCTCCACGTCCATGACCGGCTCGGCCAGCCCGGCGCGCAGCAGGGCATCGCCGATGTCGTGCATATCGATGAAGGCGTTCACGTGGGTATGGTCGTCCACCTGGCGCCAGCTCGCGCGCAGTTCCCTGAGGGTGTCGGGCCCGAAGGTGGTGAACAGCAGCAGGCCGCCCGGCGCCAGCACGCGGCGGAACTCGGCGAAGGCCTGGTCCAGGTCCTGGCACCATTGCAGCATGAGGTTGGAGATCAGCAGCTCGAAACTGGCGTCGGCGAAGGGCAGGCGCTCGGCGTCGGCGCACACCGCCGCGGGCCGGCGCAACCAGCCGCCGCGCCGGCGGCTGCGCTGGGCCATGGTGAAGGCGAGGTCCAGGGATACCACCCTCGCCCTGCGGTAGCGCTGCAGCAGGGCATGGCTGATGTCGCCGGTGCCGCTGCCGAGGTCCAGCACCCGCGCCGGCTGCAGTTTCACCAGGTCGAGCCGTTCCAGCAGCCGCGTGCCCACCTCGCGCTGCAGGGCCGCCGCGCGGTCGTAGGTGTCCGCGGCGTGGGTGAAGGCGCGCCGTGTCTGGGCCTTGTCGAGGCGGTAGCGATCCTCAACCGACATGGCGGTGGGCTCCCGTGGTAGCGGATTCCTGCAGGAAGGCCCGCAGGGCCGCGAGAAACGCCGGCGGGTGGGACAGGAAGGGGGCATGGCCGGCCCCGGTGATACACGCCACCCGGGCGCCGGGCCGTTGCGCGGCACAGGCCTGCGCGGCCGCCGCCGGCATCAGGGTATCCCGTTCGCCCATGATGAACTGCAGGGGCGGCGACAGATCCGCCAGATCGGCGCGCAGGTCCGCATCACGCAGAATGGCCAGGCCCGCGGCCAGCGCCGCCGGGTTCGGCTCGCCGTGGGCGAACAGCTGCCGGCGCAGGGCGCGCAGGGTGTCGCCGGGTGCCTCGCTGCCGCGCACCTGCAGCGCCAGGAAACGGCTGAGGGTGGCGCGAGGGTCCTGCCCGAGCGCGTCGTGGAACTGGGCGAGCACGCCGACCGGGATCGCATGGGGCCAGTCGGGCGCCTGCACGAAGCGCGGGCTGCTGGCCACCAGGCTCAGCGATTCCATGCGATCCGGCGCCCGCCGCGCGGCGCGCAGCGCCAGCATCCCACCCAGGGACCAGGCGACCCAGTGGGCGCGCGGCGGCGCCGCCTCCAGCAGCGCGTCGGCGGCCCTGTCGAGGTCGAAGCCCGCGCCCGGACTGCGGCCGTGGCCGGGCAGGTCCACGGCGGTGACGCGGTAGTCCGCCTCCAGGGCCGCACGCAGAACTGACCAGATGGCGCCGTTCAGGCCCCAGCCATGGACGAGGAACAGGTCGGGTCCGCTGCCGCTGGTTTGCGTGTGGAGACTCATTGCCCTACCTCGTCATTCCCGCGCAGGCGGGAATCCATGCTGCTGAACGAAGCCTGGGTTGCTTCTGGATTCCCGCCTGCACGGGAATGACGGGTAGGGCGGGTAGGGCCGGAATGACGGGTAGGGCCGGAATCGCCGGAAGCCTGGCCTGGAATGATCTCTTCCAGCGCGGTCAGCAGGCGGTCCACATGCGCGTCTTCATGGCTGGCGGAGAAGGTGATGCGCAGCCGTGCCGTGCCGGCTGGCACCGTGGGCGGGCGGATGGCGGTGACCAGGATGCCGCACGCCAGCAGTTGCTCGCTCAGGCGCAGGGCGGTGGCGCTGTCGCCCACCCGCAGCGGCTGGATGGGGGTATCGGAATCCATCAGGTCGAGGCCCAGCTCGGCGGCGCCGGCGCGAAAGCGCGCTACCAGGGTGCGCAGCTTGTCCCGCCGCCACTCTTCCTCCCGCGCCAGGCGCAGTGCCTCCAGGGTGGCCCAGGCGATGGCCGGTGGGGTGGCGGTGGTGTAGACATAGGTGCGCGCCTGCTGGATCAGGGTCTCGATCAGGTCCTCGCTGCCGGCCACGAAGGCACCGGCGGTGCCCAGCGCCTTGCCCAGGGTGCCCATGAGGATCGGCACCTCGTGCGGACCCAGCCCGGCTTCATCGAGGGAGCCGCGACCCTCCCGGCCCAGCACGCCGATGCCGTGGGCATCGTCCACCAGCAGCCAGGCGTCGTGCTGCCGGCATAGCCGTGCCAGCTCCGGCAGCGGTGCCCGGTCACCATCCATGCTGAACACGCCATCGGTGGCCACCAGGCGCTCGCCCCTGGCATGCGTGGCGAGCTGGTCCGCCAGGCTGCCCGCATCGAGATGACCGTAGCGCTGCAGTTTCGCGCCGCTCAGCCTGGCGGCATCGAGCAGGGAGGCATGGTTGTAGCGATCCTCGAAGACATGATCGTGGCGGCCGAGCAGGGCCTGCAGGATGCCGAGGTTGGCCATGTAGCCGGTGGAGAACAGCAGCGCGCGCGGCCGGCCGGTGAAGTCCGCCAGGGCCGCTTCCAGTTCGTGATGGGCGCGGCCGTGGCCGGAAATCAGGTGGGCGGCACCGCTGCCCACGCCGAAGCGCGTGGCGCCGTCCCGGAGTGCCGCCACCAGGCGCGGATCATTGGCCAGGCCGAGGTAGTCGTTGCTGCAGAAGCTGAGCACCGGCTGGCCGTCGAGCTCCAGTTCCACGCCCTGTGGACCGTCCACCGTGCGCCGCCGCCGGTACAGCTGTTCGGCCTGGCGCTGGGCGAGGGCGGTGGCGAGATCCTGCATGGCGTGAATGTCCTGTTACCTGTTCAGGCCGCCGGCGTCGGATGGGAATGGCCACGGAAGCACACGGAAGCACACGGAAAAATGCTAAGGAAGCCCTGATTGATCTCCTTTCCGTCATTCCCGCGAAGGCGGGAATCCATGTTTTTGAAACGCCTGGATTCCCGCCTTCGCGGGAATGACGGGGTAATCAGCGTTTCCCTGACCATGTTTTTGGGTTCCGTGTGCTTCCGTGTGCTTCCGTGGCCATTGAAGCGGCTGGGGCCTGGCACCGGGTGTAAAGGGGTAACGGGCATCATGGGTTTGAGGTGCTAGACGGGGTGGATGCCGAGGCGGTCGAACAGGGCGAGGTCCCGCTCCGTGTCGGGGTTGCCGGTGGTGAGCAGCTTCTCGCCATAGAAGATGGAATTGGCGCCGGCGAAGAAGCACAGGGCCTGCATCTCGTCGCTCATCTCGCTGCGTCCGGCGGACAGGCGCACGTGGGAGCGCGGCATCAGGATGCGGGCGATGGCCACGGTGCGCACGAACTCGAAGGGATCCAGTTCCGCCACCTCGCCCAGGGGCGTGCCCGGCACGCGCACCAGCTGGTTGATGGGCACGCTCTCGGGATGGCGCGGCTCGTTGACCAGGGCGCGCAGGAAGGAGGCGCGGTCGGCGCGCGTCTCGCCCATGCCGAGGATGCCGCCGGAACAGACATGGATGCCGGCGCCGCGCACGTGCTCCAGGGTGTCGAGGCGGTCCTGGAAGCTGCGCGTGCCGATGATGGTGCCGTAGAACTCCGGTGAGGTGTCCAGGTTGTGGTTGTAGTAGTCCAGCCCGGCGGCCTTCAGTTGCGCGGCCTGGTCGGCGTCGAGCATACCCAGGGTGGCGCAGGTCTCCAGGCCGAGGGCGCGCACCTCGCGCACCATGTCCAGCACGCGCTCGAAATTCTTGCCCCTGGGGTTGCGCCAGGCGGCGCCCATGCAGAAACGGCTGGCGCCGGCCTCCTTCGCGGCGCGGGCGGCCTCCAGCACCTCCTGCATCTTGAGCAGTGCCTCCGGTTCCAGGTCGGTGTTGTGATGCACGCTCTGGGAGCAGTACTTGCAGTCCTCGGGGCAGCCGCCGGTCTTGATGCTGAGCAGGGTGCTCACCTGCACGGCATTGGGATCGAAGTTCGCGCGGTGCACCCCGTGGGCGCGGTGTAGCAGGTCGTTGAAGGGCAGCGCGAACAGGGCCAGGATCTCCTCCTGGCTCCAGTCATGGCGCAGGTCCTGGTCCGCGCGCGGTTGTGGCATGGCCTCAGGCATGGTGCTGCTCCTCGACCTCGACCTCCAGGTCCTGCCAGTCATCCCGGCGGATACGCACCAGATCGAGGATCGACCAGGGGATCAGCACCAGGGCGGCGGCGCCCCAGGCCATGAGGTAGTACTTCAGGCCGCTGCCGGGGATGAAGGTGGCGGCGGCGACGAAGAATCCGGTGATGCCGTAGAAGCGGTAGGCCGCCTGCTGGGTGTAGTGGCCCACCTTCTCATTGGGATGGTGCCGGTTCATGGCGTACACCAGCATGGACACCCCGACCCACAGGATGCCGAGGGGCACGGGCAGCAGGATGGCGAGGATGTTGCCGTAGTTGAACAGGCTGGCGGCGGCGCGGGCGCGACGCCCGGTGCAGAGATGGGTGGCCGGGGCGGACAGGGATTCGGACATGAAACAAGGACCTGGGCTACACTTCGGGGGCGACGAGGCACTATGGACCGGGGCCGGGTCGCTGTCAACCGGAAAGGATTCCGATGGTTTACAACTGGCTAAACCGGCTACAGGATGCCCTGTTTCCCCCGCGCTGCCGCCTGTGCGGCGCCCCCGGCGCGGCGGGCCGCGACCTCTGCCCCGGCTGCCACGCCGACCTGCCCTGGCTGGGGGCGGCCTGTGTGCGCTGCGCCCTGCCCCTGCCCGCCGCCGGCCAGCTGTGTGGCCACTGCCAGCGCCAGCCCCCCGCCTTCGACCGGGTGATCGCCCCATTCCGCTACGCCGCACCCCTCGACCACCTGGTGCAGCGCCTCAAGTTCCACCAGGACCTGGCCATGGCGCGCCTGCTCGGCCAGCTGCTGGCGGAACACCTGGCCCGGCAGCCCGGACCGCGTCCGGCGCTCCTGCTGCCCGTTCCCCTGCATCGCCGCCGCCTCGCCGAGCGGGGCTACAACCAGTCCCTGGAGATCGGCCGGGTGCTGCGCGCGCGGCTGGACATCCCCCTGGCACCCGCCCTGGCGCGCCGCGTGCGCCACACCGAGGCGCAGACCACCCTCCCGGCGCGGGGGCGCCGCGGCAATCTGCGCGGCGCCTTCCGGCTGGCGGCGGCCGGGCCGCTGCCCGCCCATGTGGCCATCCTCGACGACGTGCTCACCACGGGCTCCACCGCCGGGGAGCTGGCCCGCCTGCTGCGCGCGGCGGGGGCGCGGCAGGTGGAGGTCTGGGTGCTGGCGCGCGCCGCCGGGCGGGGGACAGGGGCGGAACTGTGAAACAGGCCCGGGCAGGCAGCGGGGGAAAGGGGGAAGATGCCGTGACAGGATCCGGTGCGGGAGTCCCTTGACAGCACGGGGGGCTGGCGGGATACTCGCCCGGGATCGATATTTCACGAACTAATAAGTACTTAAGAGCTTAATTGAGAAATGACCACAAGTTTCCCCCGCTTGGCCCAGGGTTTCCATCGGGAATCCGGCAAACGGGACGGCTGCGGGTCCGGAGTACAGGTAATAAAGATTTGAATCGCGTGGCCGAAAAAAGCCCAGTGTACGCCCGGCAACGACAGGGCCGGGCGATGCAGGGCACCGTTTTTCGGACCGCACGGAATCACCAGGGGCCTGGACTGGCCGCTAAGGGCGGTCCGCGCTTCATAACCAAATAAGGATGGTCACCATGTTCAAGTTCGGCAGGTTGGTTTGGGGGTTGCCTCTCGTGATGTCGCTGGCAGGCTGCATCGGCGGCAGCGGCAGTGATGGCGGTATCATCGGCGGCGGCACGGCCGACACCAGCGTCGCCAGTGTCTCGATGATCGCGGATTCTCCGCAGATCGGCACCGCCCCGGCGGCGGAGACGGATATCACCGCCATCGTCAAGGATGGCTCCAACCGCGCCGTGGATGGCCAGACCGTGAGCTTCACCGCCAGCTCCGGCCTGCTGGTCATCGAACAGGGCACCACCGACGGTTCGGGCAAGGCCATCGCCACCCTGAGCCCGGGCAGCGACGCCAGCAACCGCGACATCACCGTCACCGCCACCGCCGGCACCATCACCGCCAGCTACACGGTGAAGGTCATCGGCAGCACCGTCGGCGTGACGGGGCCGAGCAGCGTGGTGTTCGGGTCCAACGCCGACCTCTCCATCACGGTGCGGGATTCCGCCGGCAATGGCGTACCGTCCACCCAGGTGAATCTGGCCTCCGCCAACGGCAACCAGATCAATCCGGCCACGGTGACCACCAATGCCAACGGCAATGCCACGGCCACCTTCACCGCAACCCAGGGGACCAACAGCGTGGATACCATCACCGCCACGGCCCTGGGTACCAGTGACACCCATTCCATATCGGTTTCCGCCGATGATTTCTCCATCACGATGGCTTCCTCGGTGAACATCAACGTATGTACACCGGTGAACGTCAGCTGGGAGACGGGTGGCGCGGCGGTAGCCGGCACGGACGTCGGCTTCAGCGCCACCCGCGGTACCCTGTACACCGACGCCGGTTGCACCGTGGCCGGCGACACCGCCACCACCAATGGCAGCGGTGCGGCCACCATGTACCTGAGTTCACCCAATTCCGGTTCTTCCACGGTGACGGCCACGGGGAGCAATGGGCCGACGGCCTCGGCCAGCACGGAATTCGTGGCCACCACGCCCGATTCCATGGTGCTGCAGGCCTCGCGCACCAAGCTCAACCTGAACGACAGCGTCACCCTGACCGCCACGGTGCGCGATGCTGCGTATAATCTGGTCAAGGGTGCGACGGTGCAGTTCTCCATCACGACAGACACCACCGGCGGCAGCCTGGGCACGGCCTCCGGCGTGACCGACTCCCTGGGCCGGGTGAGCACCACCTACAACTCCAGCTCCCAGGCCTCTGCGCTGGACGGTGTGACCGTTCTCGCCTCCATCCCCGGCACCGGCATCAGCCAGCAGATCAAGCTGACCGTGGGTGATTCCGCCGTGTCCGTCAGCCTGGGTATGGCCACCAAGATCGAGAGCCCGGATGACGCGACCTATCGCTATCCCGGGTCGGTGCAGGTGTCCGATTCCGCCGGTAACCCGGTATCGGGGGCGCGCGTGACCCTGAAGCTGGATGCCGAGTCCTATGACAAGGGCTTCCGCATCGATACCATGGCCTTCTCGACGGTGTTCGGGGATTCCACCTTTGCCGCCTTCGTCAGCAATGGCTTCCTGAGCTGTGACAACGAGGACAGCAACCGCAACGGGATACTCGACGCGGGCGAGGACTTCAATGGCAATGGCACGCTGCAGCCGGGCATCCCGGTCACCGTGACCTCCCAGGTGACCACCGACGAGAATGGCAGCGCCACCTTCAACGTGACCTACTCGAAGGATTTTGCCAACTGGGTGCAGGTGAAGCTCATCGCCACGGCGGAGGTCAGCGGGTCGGAATCCACCAGTGCCATCCGCTTCATCCCGCCCATGTCCCAGGAGGACGAGCAGAGCCCGCCCGGCACCACCAGTCCCTTCGGGACGGCGGCATCCTGCAACGACCCGAACTGAGCGGGAACAGCCTCGACACTACCGGCCCTCTGGGCCGGTAGTTCGTTTCAGGAGTGCGAAAATCGGGTGTGGCTTGCCGGCGCTCAGCCCGCAGCGGCCAGGTAGTCCAGGAAGATCCCCGCGAACACCAGGGCCCCGAACCAGTTGTTGTTGAGGAAGGCCTGGAAGCAGCGGGCCGGCTCGCGCTCGCGGATGAGGAATTGCTGGTAGAGCAGCAGGGCCGCGCCCGCCAGCAGCGCAAAGTAGTAGTAGATCCCCAGCTCCGCGTTCACCCCCACCAGCACCAGGGCCAGCAGCAGCACCAGCTGCAGGATGCCGATGATGAGGCGGTCCGCCGTACCGAACAGGATGGCGGTGGACTTCACCCCGATCTTCAGGTCGTCCTCGCGATCCACCATGCCGTACTGGGTGTCGTACACCGTGGCCCAGATCACGTTGGCGATGAACAGCAGCCAGGCGAGGCGCGGCACCTCGCCCGTCTGGGCGGCGAAGGCCATGATGATGGCCCAGCCGAAGGCGGCGCCGAGATAGACCTGGGGCAGGTGGGTGTAGCGTTTCATGAAGGGGTAGCTGGCCGCCAGCAACGCGCCCACCAGGGACAGGGCGATGGTGAGCGGATTCATGAGCAACACCAGCAGGAAGGCGATCAGGCACAACACCGTGAACAGCCCCAGCGCCTCGCGCGGGCTGACCTTCCCGGTGGCGAGGGGGCGTTCCCGCGTGCGCGCCACGTGGGGATCGAAGTCGCGGTCGGCGTAGTCGTTGATGACGCAGCCCGCCGAGCGCATCAGGGTCACACCGGCGACGAACACGAACAGCACCAGCGGGTCCGGCCAGCCTTCGGCCGCGATCCACAGGGCCCAGAGGGTGGGCCAGAGCAGCAGCAGGATGCCGATGGGCCGGTGCAGGCGCATCAGGTAGGCGTATTGCAGCCATTGTTCGCGGGGGATGTTCATAGGTGGCTCATTTCAGCACAAAACCCGGCCGGTTTCAGTTTGGCATTCCCCCTGTAGGAGCGGCCTCTGGCCGCGAATTGCCGTGGCAAGACCGGTTCGCGGCCAGAGGCCGCTCCTACAGGGGGGCGCGCGGGAATCAGCGCGGATCATGCACCATCAGGCCGTGGCGGTGGCGTGGCAGTTCCGGCAGGAAGATCTCCGCCACCAGCAGCGGTTTGCCGGCCAGCCGGAACACCGAGCGCCGGCCCCAGATCTCCGCTGGGCGGGCCCGCAGGTCGCGGCAGGCCGCCTCGTACAGGGGCTGACCGCGCCGCACGCAGGCCAGCTGCACCGGTTCGCGGCGCATGGCGGGATCGGCGAACAGCACCGCGCCCAGGGGCTTGCTGCCCAGGTGGGCGAGCCGGCGCTGGCGCCCCGTGAGGGTGGCGTGGGGGATGATGGTGCGGGCGTAGACCCACACCCGTTCGTCACAGCGCAGCTGCACCTGGCGGATCAGCGCCCGCTCGTTGGGGCGCATGCCCAGGGAGGCGATCTCGTCGCGCCGCGGCCGGCCCCAGCCCTGCGCCAGCACCCGCACCCGGAAGCGGCCGTCGCAGGCCAGCTGGATGCGGCGCGTGAGCGAGGCGGTGTCCAGCAGCCAGTCCAGCAGGCCCTCCGGCACCTGGCTGCGCAGCACCTGGCGGGCAGGTTTCCAGCGCAGGCGGTAGGCGGAAGGGGTGGTTTGGTGCGGCATGATGGGCGGGATTATCGCACAGGCCCGGGTCGCTCTGGCGTGAATCTGGCCTGCCACCCGAGCATGTGGTTAGCGACCTGTAGGAGCCCGGTCCCCCGGGCGATATTCGCCCACGGAGTGGGCTCCTACAACGAATCGACACTGGCCGGCTACACCGCCCCGTACTGCTCCGCCTGCCCCAGCCAGCGGCGGATCAGGTGTGGCACATGGTCGGGGTGGTCACGCAGCAGTTGCTCCGCCACCCGTTCCACCGGCTCCAGCAACGCCGCGTCGCGCAGCAGGTCGGCGATGTGGAACTGGGCCAGGCCCGTCTGGCGCGTGCCCAGCACCTCGCCGGGGCCGCGCAGTTCCAGGTCCTTCTGTGCCACCAGAAAACCGTCGTTGGTCTCGCGCATGGTGTTGATGCGGATCTTCGCCGTGCGCGACAACGGGGTCTGGTAGAGCAGCACGCAGCTGCTCTGTGCCGCGCCGCGGCCCACCCGGCCGCGCAGCTGGTGCAGCTGCGACAGGCCCAGGCGCTCGGCGTTCTCGATGATCATGAGCGAGGCGTTGGGCACGTCCACGCCCACCTCGATCACCGTGGTGGCCACCAGCAGGTCCAGTTCGCGCTGCTGGAAGGCCTGCATCATGGCCTCCTTCTCCGCTGGCTTGAGGCGCCCGTGCACCAGGCCGATGCGCAGCTCCGGCAGCTGTTCGCGCAGCAGCTCGGCGGTGGCGGCGGCGGCCTCGCATTGCAGCGCCTCGGACTCCTCGATCAGGGTGCAGACCCAGTAGGCTTGGCGCCCCGCGGCGCAGGCCTCGCGCACCCGCGCGATGACCTCCGGCCGGCGGCCGGCGGGGATGGCCACCGTCTGCACCGGCGTGCGCCCCGGCGGCAGTTCGTCGATGATGGAGCTGTCCAGATCCGCGTACAGGGTCATGGCCAGGGTGCGCGGGATGGGGGTGGCGGTCATCACCAGCTGGTGGGGGTGCAGGCCGTCCTTCAGCCCCTTGTCGCGCAGGGCCAGGCGCTGGTGCACGCCGAAGCGGTGCTGCTCGTCGATCACCACCAGGCCCAGGCGCGCGAAGGTCACCTCGTCCTGGAACAGGGCATGGGTGCCCACCACCAGCTGCGCCGCGCCGCTGGCGATGGCATCGAGGGTGGCGGCCCGCGCCTTGCCCTTGATGCGGCCCGTGAGCCAGGCCACGGACACGCCCAGGGGCTCCAGCCAGGCGGCGAAGTTGCGTACGTGCTGTTCGGCCAGCAGCTCCGTGGGCGCCATCACTGCCGCCTGGCCGCCGGCCTCGATGGCCTGCAGCACGGCCACCGCGGCCACCAGGGTCTTGCCGGACCCCACGTCGCCCTGCACCAGGCGCAGCATGGGATGGGGCTGGCGCAGGTCTGCCGCGATTTCCGCGCCGACGCGCTGTTGCGCCGCCGTGAGCCGGAAGGGCAGGTTCGCGAGCAGGGCAGCGCGCAGTGCGCCATCGCCTTTCAGTACGGGGGCGCGCTGGGCGCGCGCCTCGTGACGCAGGCGGCGCAGGCTCAGGTGGTGGGCCAGCAGTTCCTCGAAGGCGAGGCGCTGCTGGGCGGGATGGCGGCCCTCCAGCAGCTGCGCCACCGAGGCCCCGGGGGGCGGCCGGTGCACGTAGCGGATGGCGTCCGCCAGGCCGGTGAAGGGAAAGCCATGGAGCAGTTCGGGCGGCAGCCAGTCGGGCAGCACCGCCGTGGCCTGGCCGTCGAGGGCGGCCAGCGCCTGGTCCGCCAGGCGCCGCAGGGTCAGCTGGTGCACGCCCTCGGTGGCGGGATACACCGGTGTCAGGCTGTCCTCGGCGATGGGCGCGCTGTCGTCCTCCAGCCGCTGGTACTCGGGGTGCACCATCTCCAGGGTCACGGCGCCGGCCCGTGCCTCGCCGTAGCAGCGCAGGCGCGTGCCGCGCTGGAAGCCCTGTTGCTGGAGTTTGTTGAAATGGAAGAAGCGCAGGGTGAGTGCGCCGGTGCCGTCGCTGATGCGCACCAGCAGGGAGCGGCGCTTGCCGAACTTCACCTCGGCGAGGTCCACCCGGCCCTCCACCACGGCCCACTGGCCGGCGCGCAGCGCGCCCATGGCCACCACCCGGGTGCGGTCCTCGTAGCGCAGGGGAAGATGAAACAACAGATCCTGCACCGTCTCCAGGCCGAGCTTGTGCAGCCGGGGCGCGCTGCGCGGCCCCACGCCCTTCAGCGCGGTGACGGGGATGCGGTCGAGGCGGGTGGCGGGCGCGTCCATGGGCCGGGCACCGGGGGCTGGCCGGGGCTCAGCCCAGCTCCAGGATGGCGTCCATCTCCACGCCGGCTCCGCGCGGCAGGGAGGCCACGCCGATGGCGGCGCGCGCCGGATAGGGCGGCTGGAAATACTCGGCCATGACCTCGTTCACCAGGGGGAAGTGGGCGAGGTCGGTGAGAAAGATGTTGAGCTTGGCCACATCGGCCAGGCTGCCGCCGGCGGCCTGGGCCACGGCGGCGAGGTTGTCGAACACGCGGCGGATCTGTGCCTGCATGTTCCCTTCCACCAGCTCCATGGTGTCGGGCAGCAGCGGGATCTGGCCGGACAGGTACACGGTCGAGCCGCACTTCACCGCCTGGGAATAGGTGCCGATGGCCTGCGGGGCCTGGTCGGTATGGATGATCTCACGGGCCATGCCATGCTCCTTGTGAATGCGTGGGCGCCATTGTGCCACAGGGCGGGTAGTGCGAAACACCGGTTGGGTAGCCCGCCGATACCACGGCAGTACCCCCTGTAGGAGCGGCCTTCGGCCGCGAACCGTTGTGGCAGGACTGTTCGCGGGCAGAGCCCGCTCCTACAGGGGGGATGCGTTGATCGGTGGCGCCCTAGCGCCGCCCCCGGCTGATGCGCATCACCTCGGGGATGTTGCGCACGCGGCGCATGACGCGCGCCAGGTGCTGGCGGTCGCGCACCAGGATGGTGAAGCTCATGCTGGTGTCGAGGCCGTCGCGTTCCTCGATGGAGACGTTCTCGATATTGGAGCCGGTCTCGGAGATGGCGGCGGCGATGGTGGCCAGCACGCCGCGCTGGTTCTTCACCTCCATGCGTACGTCGGCGGCGTACTCGCCGTCCACGTTCGGCTCCCAGGCTACATCCACCCACTTGTCGGGGCGGTCGCGCAGTTCCACCAGGTTGTTGCAGCCGTCACGATGAATCACCAGGCCGCGGCCGGCGCTGATGAAGCCGACGATCTTGTCGCCGGGGATGGGATGGCAGCAGCGCGGGAAAGTGACCACCATGCCCTCGGTGCCGCGGATGGCGAGGGGCTTGGTGGTGCCCGTGGGTGCCGGCGCCTCCGTCGCGCCGCTCCCGGCCTGCTGCGCGGCGAGCAGGCCGCGCGCCACCAGGGCGGCGGTGCGGTTGCCCATGCCGATGTCCACGAACAGGTCCTCGGGGCGGGCGAAGTTGCACTCGCGCAGCAGCTGCGCCCATTGCTCCTCGCGCAGCGCGTCCAGGGCCATGCCCTGGCCAGCCATGGCCTTCTCCAGCAGGCGCCGGCCGAGGCTCTCGGCCTCGTTCTGCTTGAGGTTCTTCAGGTAGGCGCGCACGTTGGCGCGCGCCTTGGCGGTGACCACGTAGTTGAGCCAGGCGGGATTGGGGTGGGCGCCGGGCGCGGTGATGACCTCCACCGTCTGGCCGTTGAGCAGCGGCGTGCGCAGCGGCGACAGGCGCCGGTCGATCTTGGTGGCGATGCAGGTGTTGCCCACATCGGTGTGCACGGCGTAGGCGAAGTCCACGGCGGTGGCGCCGCGCGGCAGGTTCATGATGTCGCCGGCGGGCGTGAACACGTAGACCTCGTCGGGGAACAGGTCGATCTTGACGTTCTCGAGGAACTCCAGGGAATTGCCCGCCTTCTGCTGCATCTCCAGCAGTTCGTGCAGCCATTCGCGGGCGCGGGTGGCGGCGCTGTTGCTGCTGCCGTCGCCGGTCTTGTACAGCCAGTGGGCGGCGATGCCCGCCTCGGCCACGCGGTCCATGTCCTCGGTGCGGATCTGCGCCTCGATGGGCACGCCGTAGGGGCCGAACAGCACCGTGTGCAGCGACTGGTAGCCGTTGGCCTTGGGGATGGCGATGTAGTCCTTGAAGCGGCCGGGCACCGGCTTGTAGAGGTTGTGCATCATGCCCAGCACCCGGTAGCAGTCGTCCACCCGCGCCACCTTGATGCGGAAGGCGTACACATCCATGATCTCGGCGAAGGACAGGGATTTCTCCCGCATCTTCTTGTACAGGCTGTAGAGGTGCTTCTCGCGGCTGGAGATGCTGCAGTTCATATGCTCCTGCTCCAGCCGGTGGCGGATGGCCGTCTCGATCTTGTTGAGGATCTCCTTGCGGTTGCCGCGCGCCTTGCGCACCGCCTCGCGCAGCACCCGGTAGCGCATCGGGTACATGGCCTCGAAGCCCAGCTCCTCCAGTTCCAGGCGCATGGAGTTGATGCCGAGGCGGTTGGCGATGGGGGCGTAGATGTCGAGGGTCTCGCGGGCGATGCGGCGGCGCTTGTCGGGGCGCATGACGCCCAGGGTGCGCATGTTGTGCAGGCGGTCGGCGAGCTTGACCAGGATAACGCGGATGTCGCGCACCATGGCCAGCATCATCTTGCGGAAGTTCTCCGCCTGGGCCTCGGCCTTGCTCTCGAACTTGATCTGGGTGAGCTTGGATACCCCGTCCACCAGTTCCGCGACTTCGTCGCCGAACAGGCGTTGCACCTGTTCCTTGGAGCTGTGGGTGTCCTCGATCACGTCATGGAGGATGGCCGCCATGATGCTCTGGTGATCCATGTGCATCTCGGCGAGGATCTGCGCCACGGCGATGGGGTGGTAGATGTAGGGTTCGCCGGACTTGCGGTGCTGGCCTTCGTGGGCCTCGGCGCTGAACAGGTAGGCGCGGTAGACGTCCTGGACCTGTTCCGGCTCCAGGTAGGCCTCCAGGTTGCGGCACAGGTCGCTGATCAGAAAGCGCGGCCGGTCTTCGTGCAGACGTTCCGGTTCCCCTGTCATCGCGGCCTGGTTCCTGTCCCCGTGGTGGTGGCGCGCCGGGCTGGCGCGACGCTGGCTCGAAGGACCCATCATAGGGCAATCCCGCGCACTTCAACACTGGCCATGGAGGGGGACGACAGGGGGCGGACCCGGCACAGGGCCGGGTCGCGGGGCTTATTCGGCGGGGGCGGCGGGCGGGGCGGCCGGGGGTTCCTGGTCGAGGTCCAGGTCGGCGGCCAGGTCGATGACGATCTCCGGCTCCTCGCGCACGGGCTCGTCGAGGATGGCGGGGCCTACCTCGCCCTCGGCGATCTCGCGCAGGGCGGCGACGGTGGGCTTGTCGTTCTCCCAGGGCACGAAGGGCTCGGCGCCGTTGGCGAGCTGGCGCGCGCGCTTGGTGGCCACCAGCACCAGCTGAAAGCGGTTATCGACGTTTTCCAGGCAATCTTCTACGGTAATGCGGGCCATGTTCCACCTGAGTTCGGGTCAGTGCAGCGGGTCGCAGAGTGTAACCGAATCGTCATGCAGGGGCCAGCAGCCCCTCCAGCAGGGCCGGGTGACACGCCTGTTGCCGGGCCAGGCGCTGGCGCTGGGCCAGCAGGATGGCCTTCAGCTCCACCAGGGCGGTCTCGAAGCGGTCGTTGATGACCAGGTAGTCGTACTCGGGGTAGTGGCTCATCTCGCTGACGGCATCGCGCATGCGCCGCTGGATGATCTCGTCGCTGTCGGTGCCGCGGCCCCGCAGCCGCTCCTCCAGGGCCGCGCGGGAGGGCGGCAGGACGAAGATGCTCACCGCCTCGGGCTGCCAGTCGCGCACCTGGCGCGCCCCCTGCCAGTCGATCTCGAGGATCACATCCTCGCCCCGTTCCAGCTGGGCCTCCACGCTGGCCTTGGAGGTTCCATAATAATTATCAAAGACCTGGGCGTGCTCCAGGAAGTCATCCCGAGCCACCATGGCCTCGAATTCAGGCTTGTCTATAAAATGATAGTCGACTCCATTTTCCTCCCCGGGGCGCATGGCGCGGGTGGTGTGGGAGACGGAGACGCGGGCCCCCTGCAGCTCGCCGAGCATGGCCTTCACCAGGCTGGTCTTGCCGGCGCCGGAGGGGGCGGAAATGATGTACAGGGTACCGGTGGGCTGGGTCATATCAGTCTCGTTTTTTGGGGTTTTTGAGCGGTTTTTGTTCACCGCAAAGGCGCAAAGGGCGCAAAGAAAACCTGTATTGATCTCTGTGACGGTTTTCTCTCGTCATTCCCGCGAAGGCGGGAATCCATGCCGATTAGATGCCTCTGGATTCCCGCCTTCGCGGGAATGACGAAGGAATCACCGTGCTACCTGTTTAAAGGATTTTCTTCGCGCCCTTTGCGCCTTTGCGGTGAATACAATGGTTATTCCACATTCTGCACTTGCTCGCGCATCTGCTCGATGAGCACCTTGAGCTCCACGGCAGTGCGGGTGGTGTCGGCATCGGCGGACTTGGAGCCCAGGGTGTTGGCCTCGCGGTTGAACTCCTGCATGAGGAAATCCAGCCGCCGGCCCACGGGCTCGGGGCGTTCCAGCACCCGGCGCACCTCGGCGATGTGGCCCTCCAGGCGGTCCAGTTCCTCGTCCACGTCCATCTTCTGGGCCAGGAACACCAGTTCCTGTTCCAGCCGGTCCTGGTCCACCTGGGCCTGCAGCTCCGCCAGGCGGGCGGAGAGCTTGTCGCGCAGGCGGGCACGCACCGCGGGCAGGCGGGTCCGTTCCTCCTGCACCAGCGCCTCCATGGCGGCGCAGCGGCTGGTGAGCAGATCGTGGATCTGGGCGCCCTCGCGCTCGCGGGTGGCGCGCAGTTCCGCCAGGGCCTGGTCCAGCAAGGCCATGGCGGCCTCCGCCAGGGGGGTGAGATCGCGCTCGGTCTCGCGCAGCACGCCGGGCCAGCGCAGCAGTTCCAGGGGATTCAGGGGCTGGATCTGCCCGAGCTGGCTGCCGATCGCCGCGCAGGCGCGGCCCACCCGCTCCACCAGCTCCGGGTCCAGCTCCAGGGCGGCGCCAGCCTCGGCGGCGGGGCGGAAGCGCAGGCCGGCGTCCACCTTGCCGCGGCCCAGGGCCTTGCCCACCCGTTCCCGCACCTGGGGCTCCAGGCTGCGCAGTTCCTCGGGCAGGCGCAGGCTGACCTCGAGATAGCGGTGGTTGACGGAGCGCAGCTCCCAGGCGAGGGCGCCGGCGGCGGTCTCCGCTTCGGTGCGCGCGAAGGCGGTCATGCTGCGGATCATCTCAAGTCCCTCATTCCCTTGGCCGATGAAGGAGGAATGGTAAGCTTTCCCGGGCGCCCAGGGAACCGCGCGCCGCGGCCGGCCCGTGCCATACTCGGAGTTTCATGAGCAATTCACTGCAAAGTCTGCCCCCTGGTACCGAACTGGACGGCTTCCGTTTCGAACGCGTCCTCGGCGGCGGTGGCTTCAGCATCGTCTACCTGGCCACGGACCTGGCCAGCGGCCAGGTGGTGGTGGTCAAGGAATACATGCCCACCCGGCTGGCGCAGCGCGCGCCCGGCGGGGGGGTGGAGCCCCGTGGCGAGGCGGAGGTGGACAAGCTCAACCGCGGGCGCAAGCTGTTCTTCCAGGAAGCCAGCACCCTGGCCACCCTGAGCCACCCCAACATCGTGCAGGTACTCACCTTCTTCCAGGACAACGGCACGGTGTACATGGTCATGCCCTTCGAGGAGGGCAAGAACCTGCAGGACTACCTGCAGGCGCGCAAGGGCCGCCTGAGCGAGCGCTTCCTGCGCACCGTGTTCCCGCCCCTGCTGGATGGCCTGGCCCTGCTGCACTCGCGCGACATCCTGCACCTGGACATCAAGCCGGGGAACATCCACATCCGGCCCGGCGGCCAGCCCCTGTTGCTGGACTTCGGGGCCGTACACGGCTTCGGCGAGAGCCGCCGGGCGCAGCCGGGACAGGTGATCAGCCCCGGCTTCTCGCCCGTGGAGCAGTACGAGCCCAATGGCTACGTGGGGCCCTGGACCGACATCTACGCCATCGGCGCCACCATGCGTGCCTGCATCGAGGGGCGGGCGCCCGTCGACGCCCGCGAGCGGCGCGTGCGCGACGAACTCAAGCCCGCCAGCATCGCCTTCCGCAAGCGCTATTCCGACGCATTGCTGCAGGCCATCGACTGGGCCATGGAGGTGGACCCGCTGCTGCGGCCACAGACCATCGCCGCCTTCCAGGAGCTGCTGCTCAAGGAGGCGGAGGCCCCCGAGGAGGAGCCGGTCTCGACCCTGGGCAAGCTGGCCAGCACCCTGCTGGGCAAGGGCTGAGCGGCGGGGCCAGGGATGCGCTACCAGTACGCACTGACCAACCGCCTCGGCAACCGGTCGAGCAACCAGGACCGCTGTGCCATCCGCCACGGCGAGGACCGCGCCCTGCTGGTGGTGGCCGACGGCATGGGCGGTCACGCCCGCGGCGACCTGGCGGCGCAGACGGCGGTGGATACCCTGAGTCGGCTGTTCCGGGAACAGGACGGCCCCATCCCGGCACCTCGCGCCTTCCTGGACCGCGCCCTGGCCCGCGCCCACGAGCAGGTGGTACGGGTGGGGATGGCCCAGCAACCCCCCATCGAACCGCGCACCACCTGCGTGGTGTGCCTGGTGCAGGGGCGTTCCGCCTGGTGGGCCCACGTGGGCGACAGCCGCCTGTACCTGCTGCGGGACGGCCACTGCCTGCTACGCACCCGCGACCATGCCTACGTGGACGAGCTGGTGCAGAGCGGCGAGATCAGCGAGGACGAGGCCCGTCACCACCCCATGCGCAACAGTGTGAGCCAATGCCTGGGGGGGCGCAGCAGCCTGCCCGAGGCCAGCTTCGGCCAGATCGAGGAGCTGCATCCCAACGATTGCCTGCTGCTCTGCTCCGACGGCCTCTGGTCGGCACTGCCCGAAAACCTGCTCGAAACCCTCCAGGAAAAGCCGGATCTCAACCGGGCACTGGAACAGCTCGCCGAGGACGCGGAGCGTGCCAGCTATCCGCGCAGCGACAACATCAGCGCCGTGGTCCTGCGCTGGTTGGAACACAAGGCGGTCCAGCCGGACGTCGCGCCGACCCTGGCGCAGGCGGCCCCGCGCGATGCCCTCGATGCCGCCATCGACGAGATCCAGCGCGCCATCGACGAGTACGGCAGCGAGCTGGAGCCGGGCCGCAAATAGCCGCCGTGGCCCGCCGCGCAATCCGCTATACTGCGCGGGTTGCGTCACTCCAGCCCGAAGGATATCCCCATGCGTCCCAGTCAACGCGCGCCCGATGCCATGCGCTCCGTCAGGATCACCCGCCACTACACCAAGCATGCCGAGGGTTCGGTGCTCATCGAGTTCGGTGATACCAAGGTGCTGTGCACCGCCTCCGTGGAGGAGCGCGTGCCCGGTTTCCTGCGCGGCAAGGGCCAGGGCTGGATCACCGCGGAGTACGGCATGCTGCCCCGTTCCACCGGCAGCCGCATGGACCGCGAGGCCGCGCGCGGCAAGCAGGGCGGCCGCACCATGGAGATCCAGCGCCTGATCGGCCGCTCCCTGCGCGCCGTGGTGGATCTCAAGGCCCTGGGCGAACGCAGCATCACCATCGACTGCGACGTCATCCAGGCCGACGGCGGCACCCGCACCGCCAGCATCACCGGCGGCTACGTGGCGCTGGTGGACGCCATCAGCCATCTGCGCAAGCAGGGCCTGGTCGAGCGCGATCCCGTGCAGCATTCCGTCGGTTCGGTATCGGTGGGGATCTTCCAGGGCACGCCGGTGCTGGACCTGGACTACGCCGAGGACTGCCAGGCCGAGACGGACATGAACGTGGTGATGAACGATGCCGGCCACTTCATCGAGGTGCAGGGCACGGCCGAAGGCCATCCCTTCTCCCAGGACGAGTTGAACGCCATGCTGGCGCTGGCGAAGAAGGGTATAGCCGAACTCATCGCCCACCAGCAGGCGGCGCTGGCGGAAGGCTAGGGGTTGCTCGATGCAGTAGGAGCGGCGCAAGCCGCGATCGGAAGGACGACCCATCATCGCGGCTTGCGCCGCTCCTACAGGCTGCATGCCGGATCGCACCTCATGGCATCTGGATAGAGCCTCCTGGCTGCCAATGCATGGCCATTCGGGTGAGGCAACGTGCTTTTTATGCAACTGACGGGTACTTGCAAGTTTCAATAATCGCAGATTTTCTCTGTGTACTTTGCACCTTTGCGGTGAACCGGTTATTCACCTGAACAGGAACCACAGACCCATGAGCAAGATCGTGCTGGCCAGCAACAATCCGGGCAAGGTGCGGGAGTTCAATGAACTGCTGTCCGGTGCCGACCTGCAGGTGGTGCCGCAGTCGGAGTTCGGCGTACCGGACATCGAGGAGACGGGCCTCACCTTCGTGGAGAACGCCATCCTCAAGGCGCGCAACGCCTCTGCCCACACCGGCCTGCCCGCCATCGCCGATGACTCGGGCCTGGAGGTGGATGCCCTGCAGGGCGCACCGGGGATCTACTCGGCCCGCTATGCCGGGGCCGGCGCCAGTGACGCGGCGAACCTGCGGAAATTGCTCGAGGCCCTGCGGGATGTCCCGGAGGCGCAGCGCACCGCGCGCTTCCAGTGCCTGATGGTCTACATGCGGCACGAACGGGATCCCACGCCGCTCATCTTCCAGGGCACCTGGGAGGGCCGTATCCTGTTCGAACCGCGCGGGGCCAACGGCTTCGGCTATGACCCGGTGTTCCATGTGCCGGAGCAGGACTGTTCCTCCGCCGAGCTGCCGCCGGAGGTGAAGAACCGGCTCAGCCACCGCGGCCAGGCGCTGCGCGCGCTGGTGGCGGCGTTGACGTCGGGGGTTTGAGTCGATCCTCGCCTCCTGTAGGAGCGGGCTCTGCCCGCGAACCCTGCGGCAGAAACGGTTCGCGGGCAGAACCCGCTCCTACAGGTGCCCCATAGACAGATGTCCTTGCCATGACCCCCATGTTCGAATTCACCTCCACCCCGCCCCTGGCGCTCTACATCCACATCCCCTGGTGCGTGCGCAAGTGCCCCTACTGCGACTTCAACTCCCACGAGGCGAAGTCGGGCCTGCCGGAACGGGAATACGTGGCGGCGCTGCTGCGCGACCTGGAACAGGAGCTGCCGGCGGCCTGGGGCCGCACCGTGGACACGGTCTTCATCGGCGGCGGCACGCCGAGCCTGTTCTCGCCGGAGGCCATCGATGCCCTGCTGGCCGGGGTGCGGGCACGCGTGTCCCTCAAGCCCGACGCCGAGATCACCCTGGAGGCCAACCCCGGCACCCTGGAGCAGGGACGCTTCGCCGAGTTCCGCGCCGCGGGCATCAACCGCCTGTCCATCGGCGTGCAGAGCTTCCGCGATGATGCCCTGCAACGCATCGGCCGCATCCATGATCGCCGCGCCGCCCTGCGCGCCGCCGAGGCCGCCCACGATGCGGGCCTGGACAACTTCAACCTGGACCTGATGTTCGGCCTGCCGAACCAGAGCCTGGCCGAGGCACTGGAGGATCTGCATACCGCCGTGGCGCTGGAGCCGGCCCACCTGTCCTGGTATCAGCTCACCCTCGAGCCCAACACCTGGTTCGCCCGCCATCCACCCGTACTGCCCGATGATGATGCCCTGTGGGACATGCAGGAGCAGGGTCAGGTGCAACTGGCACAGGCTGGCTATACTCAGTATGAAGTGTCCGCCTATGCGCGAGCCGGGCGCCAGTGCCGCCACAATCTCCATTACTGGCGCTTTCACGATTACCTGGGCATCGGTGCCGGCGCCCACGGCAAGCTGACCGATACCCAGGCGCAATGCATCCGGCGGCGCTGGAAACAGAAGCATCCACAGCGCTACCTGGAACAGGTCGGGAGTGATGCGGTGCTCGGAGGCCAATCCGAACTGTCGCCCGCCGATGCCCGCTTCGACTTCGCCCTGAATGTATTCCGGCTCCACGAGGGTACCGACCGGGCCGCGTTCACGACCACCACCGGCCTGCCCCCGGAGTACCTGCAGGCACCGCTGGAGCGCGCCCTGGAACTGGGGCTGCTGGAGGAAAGCCGGGATCGGATCCTGACCACGGAGCGCGGCCGGCGCTTCCTCAACGACTTGCTGGCGCTGTTCCTGCCGGAGGAGAAGGAGACATGATCGAGGAAACCCTGGTCCATTGCCCCTATTGCGGCGAGGCGGTCGACATCGTCCTGGATCCCTCGGCGGGGAACCAGGCCTTCATCGAGGATTGTCAGGTCTGTTGCCGGCCCATCGAGCTGTGCGTCGAGTTCGATGCCAACGGAGAACTGGTCGGTCTCCAGGCGCGCCGTGACGATGAGTGACTACATCCCCGTCGATTGCGGCCTCTACAGCCGGTATGAACTGGCCATCCTCCGCCGCCAGCGCCTGCGGGTCTCCTGGCGTGACCCGGCGGGGGAAACCCATATCGCCATGCTTACCCCCCACGATCTGCAGACCCGCGCGGGTGCCGAGTTCATGCTCGCCGAGGACCAGGACGGCCAGCGCCTGGAATTGCGGCTGGACTGGGTCCAGCACGTGGAGGAACTGCTGGAAGAGACCTGATCCCGTGCGACCCCCGCCGGGGGGCGACCTGGCTCCGTCGGTAAAATTTCCGTTTTGCCAGCCAGGTCTCCGGATGACCTGCGGCGGGCTGGAGCGTCCGCAAGGCTGCGTTCCAGGCTGATATCGAGCCTGCCGGCCGCGCCGCGGGGCCATGCCTGGCCTGCCTCTGGCCTCGACTGGGTCGGAAATCTATACAAAGTTTTCAACAGCGGGTGCGCGCGCCGGTGGCCGGCAGAGGCGGGACGGCGGAGTTTCCTGCACGCAGCCATAACTATATGTAATAAAAGAATTATAAGTAGATACTTCTATTCCGTGGCAGGTCGGCAAATCTCGTGGCGCCAACGGCTTAGCCCGCCTGTGCAGGATTGTTCCACAGAGTTATCCACAGCTGGGCCGGAATGGACAAATCTCCCGCCGGTATCGGTACTTAGCCGGTGATTTCGGGCTAAGGAGTGGATCACGCAGGCATTTTCCCCGCAGCTGTGCTAGTTTTCCCTCAGGACAACAACAATAAGCGTGGCACGGGAGCCACCCCCCAGACGGCGGAGGAAGTATGAACGACTCATACCTCACCCGGCAGGCGCACTTTGATTTCGACCACTGGTCGCGCCTCGCCATCCTCGACCCCGAGGCCTTCGAGGCGCGGCGGCATGCCCTCATCGAGGACCTGATCCAGCGCGCGCCCCCGCACCGCCAGCCCCGGCTGCGCGGCCTGCAGTGGCGCATCGACCGGGTGCGGGAGCGTTCCGGCACCCCGCTGGCGGCCTGCATCCGCATCAGCGAGATGATGTGGGAGTCCCTGCTCGGGGAGGGCGGCCTGCGCGACTCGCTGCTGGCGCTGCGCGACCCGGACCGCCTGCCACGGCGACCCCGGGCGCCGGTGCTGAGGCTGGAGGCGGCGCGGGCGCGCAGGTCGGACTTGTCCTGAACCCCGTCTTCCCGTACTATTCGCCGTCTTTCCCGGCCTGCCGGCCTGGGACAGGGCCGCCAGGCCCGTGAAACCGAATCGAGGATCGCCCCATGCAAGCGGAAATTCATCCGACCTACCAGGAAATCACGGTCAGCTGCAGCTGCGGCAGCAGTTTTCAGACCCGTTCCACCGTCGGCCGTGACCTTCAGATCGAAGTCTGTTCCCAGTGCCATCCCTTCTTCACCGGCAAGCAGAAGATGGTGGACACCGGCGGCCGCGTGGACAAGTTCCGCCGCAAGTACGGCGGCATGGGCAAGTAAGCCACGGCTGTGCTGGCGCTGCGCGCGCACAAGAGGGCGTCCCTGGTGGGCGCCCTTTTTGCTTTCTGGCTGCTGGTCGGGGTCGCCCAGGCCTGCAGCCTGGCCACACCCGACGACCGGGTGCGGGTGCGCCATGTGTACGATGGCGACAGCCTGGTGCTGGAGGATGGGCGCCGCTTGCGGGTCATGGGCATCAATGCCCCGGAGCTGGGCCGTGACGGCGCCGCCGATGAGCCCTTCGCCATCGCCGCCCGCGATGCCCTGCGCCGCGCCCTGTTCCGCTCCGGCCAGGTGGTCGGCCTGCGCTACGGGGAGCAGCGTCAGGACCACTACGGCCGCACCCTGGCCCATATCTTCGGGGCCGACGGGGAAAACCTGGGGGCCGACCTGCTGCGCCAGGGGCTGGCCATGGCCATCGTCATCCCGCCCGACCTCTGGGGCCTGGACTGCTACCCGGCGGCGGAGCGGGAGGCGCGCGCCGCCGGGCGTGGCCTCTGGACGCACCCGGCCTACCAGCCCCGGGAAAGCCGCCAGCTCGACCTGCGCGAGCAGGGCTTCATGCTGGTGCGTGGGCGGGTGGAGCGCATCGGTCGCAGCCGTGACGCCCGCTGGATCAACCTCGAGGGCCGCGTGGCCCTGCGGGTTCCGCAGGACAACCTCGAGTATTTCGAGCAACCGCTGGAGTCCCTGCTCGGCCGGCGGGTCGAGGTCCGCGGCTGGTTCCATCTCGCGCGCAACGAGCTGCGCGCCACCCTGCATCACCCGGCCGCCCTGGAGGTCCTCGATGCCCAGGCCCGAGACGGCGAACGCCAGACGCCGTAGAATGTCCAATTTACTGTGCGCCGGGCGACGAATCCGGCCCAGGCTTCCAGCGAGGATCCCGGGAGGAGTCTCCATGAACAGGATGGCCCATGGGCGATGGCTTGTGCTGCTGGCGGGTTTGGCCCTGCTGGCCCTATCCGGCTGCGCCGTCAACCCGGTGACCGGCAAGCAGGATTTCGTGCTGCTCAGCGAGGACGAGGAGATCGCCCTGGGGCGGCGCATGCACCCGCAGATCCTCGAGCAGATGCCGCCCTACGAGGACCCGGCCCTGCAGGCCTACGTGCAGCAGGTGGGCGCCCGCCTGGCCGAGGTCAGCCACCGTTCCAACCTGATCTACCGCTTCACCGTGCTCGACAGCAACCAGGTCAACGCCTTCGCCACGCCCGGCGGCTACATCTACATCACCCGCGGCCTGCTGGCCTACCTCAATTCCGAGGCCGAGCTGGCCGCCGTGCTGGGCCACGAGATCGGCCACGTCACTGCCCGTCACTCGGTGCGCCAGCACAGCGCCGCCACCGCCACGGGCCTGCTGGCGACGGTGGTCGGTGCCGCCAGCGGGGTGCAGGGCGCCGGAGACCTCGCCAATATCGCCGGTACCGCCCTGGTGCGTGGCTATGGCCGCGAACACGAGCTGGAATCGGACCGCCTCGGCGCCGAGTACCTGGCCAGGTCGGGCTATGACCCGAGCGCCATGCTGCAGGTGATCGGCGTGCTCAAAGACCAGGAGAACTACGAGCTGCAGCGCGCCCGGGAAGAGGGGCGCGAGCCGCGCACCTACCACGGCCTGTTCGCCACCCACCCGGCCAACGACAAGCGCCTGCAGGAAACTGTGCTGGCGGCGGACCGCTTCCTGGCACAGGGAGGTGAGCGGCGGGTCGAGCGCGAGGCCTTCCTGCGTTACCTGGATGGCCTGACCTTCGGCGATGCGGAGAGGGAGGGCATCCTGCGCGGCAACCGCTTCTACCACAAACCCATGAACTTCACGCTGGAGTTTCCCGCCGGCTGGCGGGTGGAGAACCAGCCCGCCGCCCTGCTGGCGCAGCTGCCCGACGGCGCGGGCATCATGAAGGTGGAGGTGCAGGACCTGAACAAGCGTATGGAGCCGCGCGAGTTCATGACGACCCGCCTGGGCATCAAGGACCTGCGCTCCGGGGAGCCCCTGGAGGTGGGTGGCATGCCCGGCTATACCGGCCTGGTGCAGGGCAACACCCCGCAGGGGCGCCAGTGGCTGCGGGTGGCGGTGCTGTACTACCGTGACCAGGCCTTCATCTTCACCGGCTACCATGCGCGCGCCGAGGGCGAAAACCACGCCGTGTTGAGCGTGGTGCGCAGTTTCCGCAGCCTGACCCAGGCGGAGCAGGCCCTGGCCACGGCGCAGCGCATCAAGCTGATCCGCGCCGACGCCGGTACCCGCTATGCCAGCCTCGCGGCCCGTTCGCCCATCCAGTATCACGCCGAGGAGCAGCTGCGCCTGCTCAATGGCCAGTATCCGGACGGGGAGCCCGCGCCCGGGCAGATGCTCAAGATCGTCGAGTAATCCGGCCCATTCTCACTCGCGTACCCGGCACGCATGCCCGTAGGAGCGGGCTCTGCCCGCGAACGCTTACAGCCAGGCCGTTCGCGGGCTAAGTCCGCACCAACAGATGGATAATGTTCACCCTCACAGGAATTCACAAAACATGTTCGAAGACCTCAAGAAGTCCGCCCTCGAGTACCACGCCCTGCCGGAGCCGGGCAAGATCGCCATCGCCATCACCAAGCCCACGGAGACCCAGGAAGACCTGGCGCTGGCCTATACCCCGGGGGTGGCGGAGCCGGTGCGTGCCATCGCCGAGGATCCCGCGCTCGCCTACGACTACACCGCCAAGGGCAACCTGGTGGCGGTGATCACCGATGGCACCGCTGTGCTCGGCCTGGGCGACGTGGGGGCGCTGGCGGGCAAGCCGGTGATGGAGGGCAAGGCGGTACTGTTCAAGCGCTTCGCCAACGTCGATGTGTTCGACATCGAGGTGGACGCCACGGATCCCGAGGTCTTCATCGACACCGTCGAGCGCATCGCCGGCGGCTTCGGCGGCATCAACCTGGAGGACATCGCGGCCCCCGCCTGTTTCAGGATCGAGCGCGCCCTGATCGAGAAGCTGGACATCCCCGTGTTCCACGATGACCAGCACGGCACCGCCATCATCATTGCCGCCGGCCTGCTCAATGCCCTGGAGTTGCAGGGCAAGACCCTGGAGGAGGCGCGCATCGTATGCCTCGGCGCCGGGGCCGCGGGCATTGCCTCCATGCACCTGCTGCGCGCCATGGGTGCCAGCCACGACAATATCTTCATGGTGGACCGCAAGGGTGTGGTGCATGCCGGCCGCGACGACCTGAACGAACACAAGCAGGACTTCGCCATCGAGACGGAGCGGCGCACCCTGGCCGACGCCATGCGCGATGCCGATGTGTTCATTGGCGTGTCCGGTCCCGACCTGGTCAGCCCGGAGATGCTGGCATCCATGGCACCGAAACCCATCGTGTTCGCCCTGTCCAACCCGGACCCGGAGATCCGTCCGGCGGTGGCGCTCGCGGTGCGCGATGACCTGATCATGGCCACCGGGCGCAGCGATTACCCCAACCAGGTGAACAACGTGCTGGGCTTCCCCTTCATCTTCCGTGGTGCGCTGGACGTGCGGGCCAGCGGCATCAACCGCGAGATGCAGATCGCCGCGGTGCATGCCCTGCGCGACCTGGCGCGCGAGCCGGTGCCGGCGGAGGTGCTCAAGGCCTACAAGCTGGAGGCGCTGGCATTCGGCCCGGAATACATCATTCCCAAGCCCTTGGATCCGCGCCTCATGGAGTATGTGCCGCCGGCGGTGGCGCGCGCCGCCGTGGACACCGGCGTGGCGCGTCGCCCCTATCCTCCCCACTACCCCGAGGCTTGACGCGACGGGACGCAGTCGCCAAGCTGTGATGCCTTCCTTCGGGCTTGGTGTGCGGGAATGAACAGGAACCAAGATGCGGCGGGATTCCTGCAGGAGCGGGCTCTGCCCGCGAATGTTCGCGGGCAGAGCCCGCTCCTACAACGCCGTTGTTGCACTGATTGGGTAAACAGAGCGAACGATCATGAGCGAGAGAAAACTCATCCTGACGGACCCGGAAAGCGGCAAGGAAATGGACCTGCCGGTCAAGGAAAGCACCATCGGCCCCGGCGCCGTGGAACTCGGCAAGCTGTATCGCAAGCTCGGCTATTTTTCCTATGACCCCGGTTTTCTGGCCACTGCCAGCTGTGCCAGCCGCATCACCTACATTGACGGCGAGGCCGGCACCCTGCTGTACCGCGGCTATCCCATCGAACAGCTGGCGGAGAAAAGCACCTTCCTCGAGGTGGCCTATCTCCTGATCCACGGGGAGCTGCCCGACCAGGCGCAGCTGGCCGGCTTCCAGAACATCATCCTGCACCACACCATGATCAACGAGAACCTGAAGCAGTTCTACGATGGGTTCTACCACGACGCCCACCCCATGGCGGTCATGGTGGGTGTGGTGGGTTCACTGTCGGCCTTCTACCACGACTCCACGGACGTGGAGAATCCGCGTCACCGCGAGATCAGCGCCCAGCGCCTGGTGGCCAAGATGCCCACCATCGCCGCCGCCGTCTACAAGCGCAGCATCGGCGAGCCCTTCATGTATCCCCGCAACGACCTGAGCTACTGCGGCAACCTGCTGCGCATGATGTTCGGCGTACCCTGCGAGGAATACGAGGTTGACCCGCTCATGGAGCGCGCCCTGGACCTGCTGTTCATCCTGCACGCCGACCACGAGCAGAACGCCAGCACCGCCACCGTGCGCCAGGCGGGCAGCTCCGGTGCCGACCCCTTCGCCTGTGTGGCCGCCGGCATCGCCTCCCTGTGGGGGCCGGCCCACGGCGGCGCCAACGAGGCGGTGCTGGCCATGCTGGCCGAGATCGGCGAGGTGAAGCACATCCCGAAGTACATCGAGATGGCGAAGGACAAGGAGTCGGGCTTCCGGCTGATGGGTTTCGGCCACCGTGTCTACAAGAACTACGATCCGCGCGCCAAGATCATCCGCGAGGTCTGTCACCAGCTGCTCAACAAGATGGGCAACACCCACGATCCCATGTTCGAGCTGGCCCTGCGGCTGGAGGAGATCGCGCTGAGCGACGACTACTTCATCGAGCGCAAGCTGTATCCCAACGTGGACTTCTATTCCGGCATCATCTACCGCGCCATGGGCCTGCCCAACAACATGTTCACGGTGATGTTCGCCATCGCCCGCACCGTGGGCTGGGTGGCGCACTGGATGGAGATGATGTCCGACCCGGCGCAGAAGATCGCCCGCCCGCGCCAGGTCTACCTGGGGCCGGGGAAACGCGACTACCAGGGCATCGACCAGCGCTGATCCGACCCACCCCGGCCTTGTTTCACTTGTAGGAGCGGCGCAAGCCGCGATGATAGTCTTCGGCAATCGCGGCTTGCGCCGCTCCTACCGGGCGGGTTCTGATCCCGCTTCCCATTCCTGCGCGAGTAATTCCTCCACCCGGGCCAGGGAGGCGCGCTCCATCGGCTTGCCGTCCACGGGGCTGAGGGGTGCCTGGCGGATGCCGTTGGCGGGGAAGATCAGTGCCTCGATGGGCTGTTCACCGGCCAGGAAGCGTACGGCGGGGATGTCGCCGCTGGTCTCCCGGTTCAGGCGCAGGCGTCGCACGCTGACCTCGAAGGGGACACCGGCCCCCATCAGGAACAGGTTCACGTCCTCCGGTGCATCGGCGAACAGGTGCAGGTTCACGTCCGAGTGCGTCCCCGCGGTGCCCGCCAGCACCGAGCCGGCCAGGCGCGGTTCGAAGGGGGCAAAGAAGAGCATGGCCTGGACCGCGGCCTCACGCAGCCGGCGCACCTGCTCCGCGCCCTGCGCGCCCAGGAACAGGCGCTGGTAGTCCTGCAGCGCCTCCTCGATCTCCTTGTTGCGCGGCATGTTCTGGGTATGGGGCGCGCCGAGCCGTTCGGCGGCCTTGCGCTTGGCGGTGAAGAAATCCTGCACGCCTTCCTCGACCATCAGGCGCGCGGCCTCCTGTGCCAGGCGCTGGCGCATGTGCTTATCCTTGGTGGCTATGCGGATCGCCATGCCCGGTCCCCCTCCACCGCCCTAGAACAACGGCTCGGGCTCGGGTTCGCCCGCTGCCGGTAGTTCGGGACCGGTGGTCGCTTCAGCCGCCTGCCGGGGCACTTCGTCCACCCGGAAGGTCTCGAACAGGGTATTGGCCTGGCCCGGGGCCGGCAACAGGCCCGTGGCCGGGTCGATGCGCACCGTGACCAGACCTTCGGGTGGCGGCTGGACCGCGCTGGGCACTCCCTGCAGGGCCTGCTCCATGTAGGCGATCCACATGGGCAGGGCGGCACGGCCGCCGGTCTCCCCGCTGCCCAGCGGCTGCAGCTGGTCGAAGCCCACCCAGGCGGTGGTGACCAGGGCCGCGTTGTAGCCGCAGAACCAGGCGTCGCGCTGGTCGTTGGTGGTGCCGGTCTTGCCGGCCAGGTCGCTGCGGCCCAGGGCGCGCGCCTGCCGCCCGGTACCCTGCTGGATCACGTCCTGCATCATGGAGGTCATCAGGTAGGCGTTCTGGGGGCTCAACACCCGGGGCGCCGCCCGTGGCGCGGGATCGAGGTCTGCGTCCGGCTCCAGGGCCAGGGTCTCCACCGGCGTGTCCGCCCCGGCGGCCTCCGCCGCGCGCGCCTCCAGCTCGGCCGCGCAGGCCTCGTCGCACACCCGGGTGGGGCGGGCCTGCTCCAGCAGCTCGCCCTCCGCATCCAGTATCCGCTCCACCAGGTAGGGCTCGACCAGGAAGCCGCCGTTGGCGAACACCGCGTAGCCGCGTGCCATCTCCAGGGGGGTGGCCGAGCCGCTGCCCAGCGCCAGGGACAGGTTGCGGGGCAGGCGCGCGGCGTCGAAACCGAAGCGGCGGGCGTGTTCGATGGCGAAGCCGGGACCGATAGTCTGCAGCAGGCGCACCGAGACCAGGTTGCGGGAGTGGGTGAGGGCCTCGCGCAGGCGGGTGGGGCCGTAGAAGCGGCCGCTGTAGTTGACGGGCCGCCAGGTGGTCTCCAGGGAAGGATCATCGAACACCACGGGGGCGTCGTTGATGATGCTGGCGGTGGAGAAGCCGCGTTCCAGGCCCGCGGAGTAGACGAAGGGCTTGAAGCTGGAGCCGGGCTGGCGTTGTGCCTGCACGGCGCGGTTGAACTTGCTGCGGGAGAAATCGAAGCCGCCCACCAGGGCCACCAGGGCGCCGTCCTCGGGCCGCAGCGACACCAGCGCCCCTTCCACCTCGGGGATCTGTGCCAGCTGCCATTCCCCCGCGGCGGTCTGCCGCAGGCGGATGATGTCGCCCGCCTGCAGCACGTCGGCGGGCCGCGTCGGTGCCGCGCCGCGCTGGTTGGCGCTCACGAAGGGGCGGGCCCAGCGCATGCCTTCCCAGGGCAGCGCGATGACCCCCAGGTCGCCGGTGAAGACCCGTGCCCCGTCTTCTTCCACGGCAAGCACCAGGCCGGCCGGCAGCCCGCCCACCGGTGGGTGGTCGAGCAGCCGGGTGCGCCAGTCGAACTCGTCGGCCTCGGGGACCAGCTCCACCCGGCCCTCCACGCCGCGGTAGCCGTGGCGCTGGTCATAGTCCAGCAGGGCGCCGCGCAGGGCGCGGATGGCGGCCATCTGGCGCGGCCCTTCGAGGGTGGTGTAGACCTGGTAGCCGGAGGTGTAGACCTCGGGACCATAGCGGTTGACCATCTCGGTACGCACCATCTCCGCCGCATAACCCGCTTCCAGCTCCACCGCCTTGGCGTGCAGGCGGGCATTGTCAGGGGTCTGGAGGGCTTCCTGGTACTGCCCGGCATCGATGGCGCCGAGCTGGTACATGCGCGCCAGCACGTAGTTGCGGCGGATCTCCGCCTGGCGCGGGTTGCTGACGGGGTTGTCACGGGAGGGCGCCTTGGGCAAGCCGGCGATCATGGCGATCTGGGGCAGGGTCAGCTGGTCCAGGGTGGACCCGTAGTAGACCTCCGCCGCCGCCGCCACCCCGTAGGCGCGGTGGCCCAGGAAGATCTTGTTCAGGTAGAGCGCGAGGATCTCCTCTTTGCTGAAGGAGCGCTCGATGCGGAAGGCCAGGAAGATCTCCGTGATCTTGCGCAGGTAGGATTTTTCCGCGCTGAGGAAGTAGTTGCGCGCCACCTGCATGGTGATGGTACTGCCGCCCTGGCGCTTTTCGCCGGTGCGCGCGAGTTCCAGGGCGGCGCGCAGCAGGCCCTGGTAGTCGACGCCGGGGTGCTGGAAAAACCGGTCGTCCTCGGCGCTCAGGAAGGCGCGGATCATCAGCGGCGGGATGGCTTCATAGGCGACCGGGCTGCGGCGCTGCTCGCCGAATTCCGCCAGCAGCAGCCCGTCGCGGCTGTAGACCCGCAAGGGGACTTGGAGCTGGATGTCGCGCAGCTCGTCCGCGGCGGGCAGGTCGGGCGCTACATATAGATAGGCACCGGCCACCAGGATCAGCACGGCCGTGGAGAGGCCGAAGGCGGAGGCCAGGGCCAGGCGGAGGAGGAGCAACCAGCGATTCATCGATTTGGGCAGCTTGTGATGGGGTTCAACAACGGGAGATAGTTTCTCACTAAACTTAACTATAAATCGTCCGATACAGGGAATCGAGACCTGACATCAGGACGAAGCCATTGGTTGACAACCAGTTGGAGTTGTCATCTAATCCGGTGGAACACCTATGGGCATTAACCATGGGTAATAAAAAAGGAAACATCTGTGCAACTCGCGCGATTATTCAGAAGGACCAAGGCACCGATCGTAGGGCTGGACATAAGTTCCACCGCGGTCAAGCTCCTGGAACTGAGCCGCAACGGGGGTCGATACCGGGTTGAGAGCTATGCGGTGGAACCGCTGCCGCCCAACTCCGTGGTCGAGAAGAATATCACCGATGTGGAGGCCGTGGGGGAAGCGGTGCGTCGCGCCGTCAAGCGCTCCGGTACCCGCGCCAAGTACGCCGCCGTGGCGGTGGCCGGTTCCTCGGTGATCACCAAGATCATTCCCATGCCCGCCAACCTCTCCGACGAGGAGATGGAAGCCCAGATCGAGCTGGAGGCGGACCAGTACGTGCCTTACCCCCTCGAGGAGGTCAGCCTCGACTTCGAGGTGCTGGGTCCCACCGAGCGCAACCCCGAGACCGTCGATGTGCTGCTGGCGGCCTGCCGCAGCGAGAACGTGGAGATGCGCACCGCGGCGGTGGAGACCGGCGGCCTGCAGGCCAGGGTGGTGGACGTGGAGGCCTACGCCACCGAGAACGCCTTTTCCCTGATCGCCGAGCAGCTGCCCGACCAGGGCGTGGATCGCACCATCGCCGTGGTGGACGTGGGTGCCACCATGACCACCCTGAACGTGCTCCACGACCTGAAGATGATCTATACCCGCGACCAGGTGTTCGGCGGCAAGCAGCTGACCGAGGAGATCATGCGTCGCTATGGTCTCTCCTACGAGGAGGCGGGCATGGCCAAGCGCCAGGGCGGCCTGCCGGAAAACTACCTGACCGAGGTGCTCGAGCCCTTCAAGGAGGCGATGGCACAGCAGGTGAGTCGTTCCCTGCAGTTCTTCTTCTCTTCCAGCCAGTACAACCACGTGGACCATATCGTGCTGGCCGGCGGCAGTGCCTCCATCCCCGATGTCAACGAGGTGGTGCAGGACAAGCTGGGCGTTCCGACCAGCATCGCCAACCCCTTCGCCTCCATGTCCCTGGCGCCTTCGGTGAAGCCCCAGACCCTGAGCAACGATGCCCCGGCGCTGTTGATTACCTGCGGGCTCGCACTGAGGAGCTTCGACTGATATGGCACACATCAACCTGTTACCCTGGCGCGAGGAGCAGCGCAAGCAGCGGCAGAAGGAATTCATCACCATGGCCGGCCTGGCGGTGGTGTTCGCCGCCGCCATCTGGGGCCTGGTGCACATGCAGATGGAAAATCGCATCGACGGCCAGAACCAGCGCAACGCCTACCTGGAACAGCAGATCAGGATCCTGGACGACAAGATCGCCAGGATCCAGGAACTGGAACGGACCCGGGCCAACCTGCTGGCACGCATGAACATCATCCAGCAGCTGCAGAGCAGCCGCCCGGAAAGCGTGCACCTGATGGACCAGTTGGTGCGGACCCTGCCCGACGGCGTACACCTGACCAGTATCCAGCAGAAGAGCTCTGCCCTGACCATGGTGGGCATGGCCCAGTCCAACGCCCGCGTTTCGGCCTATATGCGCAACATCGACAACTCGGAATGGATGACCAATCCCAAGCTCGATTTCATCCAGACCCGGGAGCAGAACCAGCGGCGGGTGGCTGAATTCACCCTGCAGGCCGCGCAGGTGCGCGTCCAGGCCGCCACGGAAGGGGAGGCGGCACAATGAAGCTCGAGGACATCAACAATCTCGATTTCAACAACATCGGCAGCTGGCCGGCCGCCGCGCGGGCCATCCTGATCGGCATCCTCATCGTCGTGGTGCTGTTTCTCGGCTACTGGTTCGACGTCAAGGACCAGGTCCAGAGACTGGAGCAGGCGGAGCAGAAGGAGGTGCAGCTGAAGAGCACCTTCGAGGCGAAGGCCCGCAAGGCGGCCAACCTGGCGGCCTACGAACAGCAGCTGGACGAGATGCGCGAGTCCTTCGGCGCGATGCTGCGCCAGCTGCCCAACAAGACCGAGGTGGCCGAATTGCTGGTCGACATATCCCAGACCGGTCTCGCCAGCGGCCTGGAATTCGAGCTGTTCAAGCCCCTGGGCGAGAATCCGCGCGATTTCTATGCCGAACTGCCCATCAGCATCAAGGTGAAGGGCGACTATCACGAGTTTGGCGCCTTCGTCAGTGGCCTGGCGGCGCTGCCGCGTATCGTGACGGTTCACGACATCGGCATCACACCGCATAAGGATGGTGAACTGGCCATGGAGCTGACTGCCAAGACCTACCGGTACCTGGATGACGAGGAGGCGGGCGAATGAACAGCTTCAACCGATATCCCCTCGTCGTCGCGGCGCTGAGCCTGGCCATGGCCGGACTGACCGGCTGCGGAGGCGCCAATACCCAGGACCTGGAACGCTACGTCCAGGAGGTCACGGCGCAGCAGCCATCGCGGATCGAGCCGCTGCCCGAGTTCAAGCCCTACGAAACCTTCCTCTACGCGGCGGAAGATCTGCGCAGCCCCTTCATCGCCACGGATGCCGTGCGCCCGGATGCGCCACTTGCCCAGGCAGGCGGCAACGGGATCCAGCCGGACCTGCAGCGCCCCCGCGAACCGCTGGAGGCCTCGCCGCTGGATGCGCTGCGCATGGTGGGTACCCTGGAACAGTTCGGGGAGTCCTGGGGGCTGGTGCGCATGATCGATGGCACCATCCATCGGGTGCAGCCCGGCAATTACCTTGGCCACAACCATGGCAAGATCAGCCGTATCACCGAAAACCGAATCGAATTAACCGAAATCATACCCGATGGGCTGGGGGGCTGGCAGGAACGCCAGGCATCCCTGGCACTGAGCGAATAATCCCATGGGGGGATCGTACATGAGCCTTGCTACCCGTATTTTCCGTAACGATCGATCTGCAGCCCGGAGTGGCTGGAAGGGATGCCTGCAGACCCTCCTGTGGAGCCTGTTGCTGCTTGCCGGCAGTGGCCAGGCACTGGCCGACAACGCCATCGAGTCCATTGAGTTTGCCGGGCTGTCCGGTAATCGCGTGCAGATCATCATGCGTCTCAGCCAGCCGGCCGAAGAGCCCATGAGCTTCACCATCGACAACCCGGCGCGGATCGCGCTGGATTTCCCGGCCACGGCCAGCAAGCTGGAACGCCGCTCCCAGGACATCGGCGTGGGCGCGGCCAAGAGCGTCACGGCGGTAGAGGCCCAGGGCCGCACCCGCGTGGTGGTGAACCTGGTGGAAATGGTGTCCTACAATACCAGCGTGGAGGGCAACAAGGTGGTGCTGACCCTGCAGGATGCGGGTGGCAGCGCGGTGGCCAGCGCCCCCGCTGCCGCCACGCCGGCACCGGCCCCGACCCCCAGCACGGCCGCCGCGCCGGTGTCGGGCGCGAGTATCCAGAACGTGGACTTCCGCCGCGGTGAAATGGGCGAAGGCCGGGTCGTGGTGACCCTGTCCGACCCCTCCATCGCAGTCGACATGCGCCAGGAAGCCGGCAAGATCGTGCTGGATTTCCTGAACAGCAGCCTGCCGGATCGCCTGGAGCGGCGCCTCGATGTCCTGGATTTCGCCACCCCCGTGAAGACGGTGGATACCATGGCGCGCGGGCGCAATGTGCGCATGACCATCGACCCGTCCGGCGATTATGAACACCTGGCCTACCAGACCGACAACCAGTTCACGGTGGAGATCAAGCCGACCTCCAAGGAGGAGCTGGAGGCCCGCCGTCGCGAGGAATTCGGCTACACAGGTGAACGCCTGTCCCTCAACTTCCAGAACATCGGCACCCGTTCCGTACTGCAGCTGCTGGCCGATTTCACCGACATGAATATCGTGGTGAGCGATACCGTGACCGGCGACCTCACCCTGCGCCTGCGCAACGTGCCCTGGGACCAGGCGCTGGATATCGTGCTCAAGACCAAGGGCCTGGCGATGCGCCAGTCCGGCAACGTGATGCTGGTGGCGCCGAGCGAGGAACTGGCGGCCCGCGAGAAGCTCGAGCTGGAGTCCCAGAAGCAGATCACCGAGCTGGCCCCCCTGTACTCCGAGTTCGTGCAGGTCAACTACGCCAAGGCCTCGGATCTGGCGGCCCTGCTCAAGGGTGAGGAGATGGCCGGACTGATCAGTGAACGTGGCTCCGTAGTGGTGGACGAGCGCACCAATACCCTGCTGATCCAGGATACGGCGCAGAAGCTGGAAGAGATCCGCCGTCTGGTGACGCGCCTGGACATCCCGGTGCGCCAGGTGCTGATCGAATCCCGCATCGTGCTGGCCACCGACGACTTCGCCAAGGACCTGGGCGTGAAGTTCGGCCTCAGCAGCAACGACCGCACTGCCAGCGGCCGCGATTCCGTGGTCATCGGCGGCGCCATGCCCGGCAGCTATTCCTACCAGGGCTTCGTGATGGACCCGAATACCGGTGACATCTCGCTGGAGCCGATCATCACCGGCTTCGAGGTCCCGGCCGGCAGCGGCAATGAAGGCCTGATCACCAACCTGCCGGTCGCCAACCCCGCCGGTGCCATCAACCTGGCGATCGGCACCCTGGGCAGCCGCCTGCTGCAGCTGGAACTGTCCGCCATGCAGGCCGAAGGCAAGGGTGAGGTCATCTCGAGCCCGCGCGTGATCACCTCCAACCAGCAGAAGGCAGCCATCCGCCAGGGCGTGGAGATCCCCTACCAGGAGGCCACTTCCAGCGGCGCCACCAACATCGAGTTCAAGGAGGCGGTGCTGTCCCTGGAGGTCACCCCGCAGATCACGCCGGATGACCGCATCATCATGGAGGTGAGGGTCAACAAGGACAACGTGGGCCAGGTGTTCGCCGGCGTGCCGAGCATCGATACCCGTTCGGTGGAGACGCGGGTCCTGGTGGACAACGGCGAGACCCTGGTGCTGGGCGGTATCTACGAGCAGACCATTCTCAACGAAGTGGAGAAGGTGCCCTTCTTCGGCGACCTGCCGGCTGTGGGCCGGCTGTTCCGCACCACCCGCAACAACGACAACAAATCCGAGCTGCTGATCTTCGTGACGCCGAAGATCATCCAGGACAAGCTGAACTTCTGATTGCTTGCCTGTAACCGCAGTTTCTGGCATACCTGCCCGGCATGAACCTGCCGGGCAGTCTTTTTCTGGTCGGCCCCATGGGGGCCGGCAAATCCACCATCGGGCGCCAGCTTGCCAAGGCACTGTCCCGCACCTTCCTCGACAGCGACAAGGAGGTGGAGGATCGCACCGGCGTGGATATTCCCCTGATCTTCGAGCTGGAGGGCGAGGCGGGCTTCCGGGCCCGGGAGCATGGCGTGATCGACGAACTCACCCAGCGCCCCGGCATCGTGCTGGCCACCGGGGGTGGCGCGGTGCTGGACCCGGACAATCGCCGCCATCTCCACGAGCGTGGCCAGGTCATCTACCTGGAGACCTCCGTGGACCAGCAGCTGGCCCGTACCGCGCGGGACCGCAATCGCCCGTTGCTGCAGACGGAGGACCCGCGCGCCCGGCTCGAGGAGCTGATGCGGGTACGGGAACCCCTGTACCGGGAAGTGGCCCACCATGTGGTGGACACCGACGGCCGCCGGGTGCGGGACGTGGTGGAGGATATCCTGCGCCTCGTCCGTGACGCGCAGCCCGCCCCCTAGCCCCGGCCGCACCCGCAGCGCTGTACCGCAGGGCCTGCTGTCACAGGAACTCCTTGGTACAATGACCAATTTCCGGCAGTATGGCAGAGACATGAAAACCCTTACCGTCGAGCTTGGCGAGCGCAGCTACCCCATCCATATCGGCCCCGGCCTGCTGGGCGACGCCGGCCTGCTGGCGCCGCACATCACCGGCCGCCAGGTGATGGTGGTCAGCAACGAGACCGTGGCGCCCCTGTACCTGGACCGCCTGCAGGCCTCCCTGGCGGATTTCGACCAGGACGCGGTCATCCTGCCCGACGGTGAGGAATACAAGACCCTCGAGGTGCTCAACCGCATCTATGATCGGCTGCTGGAGCAACGCTTCAACCGCAACTGCACCCTCGTCGCCCTGGGTGGCGGCGTGGTGGGGGACATGACCGGCTTCGCCGCCGCCACCTACCAGCGCGGCGTGAACTTCATCCAGGTACCCACCACCCTGCTGTCCCAGGTGGATTCCTCCGTGGGCGGCAAGACCGGCGTCAACCACCCGCGCGGCAAGAATATGATCGGCGCCTTCTACCAGCCGCGCTGCGTGCTGGCGGACACCGACACCCTGGCTACCCTGGACGACCGCCAGCTGGCGGCGGGCATGGCGGAGGTGATCAAGTACGGGCTCATCCGCGAGCCGGAATTCTTCGCCTGGCTGGAGGCGCACATGGATGCCCTCAACGCGCGCGACACCGGCGCCCTGATCGAGGCCATCGAGCGCTCCTGCGCCTGCAAGGTGGAGGTGGTCGCCGCCGATGAGCGCGAGGGCGGCCTGCGCGCCATCCTCAACCTGGGCCACACCTTCGGCCACGCCATCGAGACCGGCATGGGCTATGGCAGCTGGTTGCACGGTGAGGCGGTGGGCGCCGGCATGTATCTGGCCGCCGACCTGTCGCGCCGCCAGGGCTGGCTGAGCGATGCCGACCTGGCGCGCATCCGCGCCCTGCTGGAGCGGGCCCGCCTGCCCGTGAAGGCGCCGCCCACCATGACCGGGCAGCAGTTCCTCGACCTCATGGCGGTGGACAAGAAGGTGCTGGACGGCGGCCTGCGCCTGGTGCTGCTCAAGGCCATCGGCGAGGCCGTGGTCACCGGCGACTTCGATCCCGGCCACCTGCGCGAGACCCTGGCCGCCGCCCTATGAACCCGCTGCCCGTCACCGTCGCCACCAGCCAGTCCCTGCTGGCGCCCTACGCGGTACGGGACAGCAACTCGCGCGGTCGCGCCCACCGCGAGCCGCCGCCCACCTACCGCAGCGAATTCCAGCGCGACCGCGACCGTATCATTCATTGCGGCGCCTTCCGCCGCCTGGAATACAAGACCCAGGTGTTCGTGAACCACGAGGGCGACCTGTTCCGCACCCGTCTCACCCATTCCATCGAGGTGGCGCAGATCGCCCGCGCCATCGCCCGCAGCCTGTCCCTCAACGAGGACCTGGCCGAGGCCGTCGCCCTGGCCCACGACCTGGGTCACACCCCCTTCGGTCATGCCGGCCAGGATGCCCTCAACGCCTGCATGAAGGATCACGGCGGCTTCGAGCACAACCTGCAATCCCTGCGGGTGGTGGACGAGCTGGAGGAGCGCTACGCGGACTTCACCGGCCTCAACCTGATGTTCGAGACCCGCGAGGGCATCCTCAAGCATTGCGCGCCCGGCAAGGCCGCCGAGCTGGGCGAGCTGGGCCGCCGCTTCCTCGACAAGCGCCAGCCCAGCCTGGAGGCGCAGCTCACCAACCTGGCCGACGAGATCGCCTACAACAGCCACGACGTGGACGACGGCCTCCGCTCCGGGCTCATCAGCCTGGACCAGCTGCGGGACATCGAGCTGTTCGCCGAGCATCACGCGGCGGTGGCGCGCAGTTATCCCGACCTGCCGGCGCGGCGCGTCATCCACGAGGTGGTGCGGCGCATGATCGGCCAGCAGGTGGGCGACCTGGTGGAGACCAGCATCGCGCGCATCCAGGCGGCCGCACCCATGGACCTGGAGGCGGTGCGCAGCCACGGCCAGGCGCTCATCGCCTACAGCGACTCCATGCGCGAGCGCAACCTGGAGCTCAAGCGTTTCCTGCGCGCCGGCCTGTATCGCCACTACCGCGTGCACCGCATGAGCGGCAAGGCGCGCCAGGTGATCGAATCCCTGTTCGAGGCCTTCTTCGGTGACCCGCGCCTGATGCCCGACAAGGCGCAGCTGCAGGTGAAGCTGTTGACGGAGAGCCAGGGCGAGGCCGGGCGCGCGCGGGCGGTGGCGGACTATATCGCCGGCATGACCGACCGCTACGCCATCGCCGAATACGAGCGGGTGTACAATCCCAGGGAATTGACCTGATGCGGGCCACTGCACACAAGGCCCCGAACGACCACCATGCGCATCTACATGCAAATCCCGCCCACCGACGACCGGCCGCCCCGGTTCTACCACCTGCACCTGCAGGAGGACCTCATCGACGGCTGGACCCTGCTGCGGGAATGGGGGTACCAGGGGGCGCGTGGCCGCCTGGCGCGGGAACACTTCCCGGACTATGAGAGCGCCGAGCGGGCCATGCTCAAGGTGCGCGACGACCAGCTGCGACGCGGCTTCCGCGTGGTGTTCATGCAGGCCGGGAATCAGGGGTAGGTCGCAGCGATGACCGAGCAGCCACCACAGGAACAGGGCCGGGACTGGCTTGCCACGCTGGACCTCGAGCAGGATCCCTTCGCGCCGGGCTACCGGCCGGAGTTCTTCTACGCCGAGCCGGCCTTCCTGCAGCGCCTGGACCTGCTCACGCACCTGCTGCAGTTCAGCGACAGCCTGCTGGTGGTGCTGGGCGAGCAGGGTGCCGGCAAGACCACCCTCCTGCAGCAGTTGCAGCTTCGTGCCGGGGAAAACTGGCGCACCTGCGTGCTGCGGGGCGAGGAGGTGCGCAGCCTCGAGGGCCTGATGCAGCGCCTGGCCGCCTGCCTGGGTATGACGGCGACGCCCGACGATCCGGCGCAGCTGTCGGCGCGGGTGATGGCCCATTGCGCCGACCTGCGCGAGGCCATGGCGCTGCCGGTGCTGATCATCGACGATGCCGAGCAGGTACCACCGTCCCTGCTGCGCGCCCTGGCCGGACTGGCGGGCGATCCGGGTGCCACGGTGCAACGCCTGCGCATCCTGCTGTTCGGTGCCCCCGCCCTGGAGGGCCTGCTGGCGCAGGCCGGCCTGGCGCCGGGCCTGGCGCCCTTCGTGCAGACCCTCACCGTACCCCGTCTCAACGAGGTGCAGGCGGCGGCCTACCTGATGTACCGCCTGACGGTGGCCGGCTACGGCGGGGAGAGTCCCTTCTCCTCCACCGAGGTGCGTGCCATCGCCAAGGCCTCCGGTGGCCTGCCGGGCCCCATGAACGCGCTGGCCCAGGAGGCCCTGCGCACCCGCGTCGGGCAGGTCGGGCTGCAGCGGCCCCGGCGTGGTGACGCGGGCCGACGCTGGCTGCCCCTGCTGTTCGCTGGCCTGCTGCTGGTGGCGGCCGCGAGCTGGTGGCTGCTGGACGAGGAAGCCGGGCAGGGTCTGCGGCCGGAACCGGAACGGCTGGCGGAACGGGCCCTGACCCTGCCGCCACCCACCGGCCAGATCGAGCCCCGTATCCCCCTGGCCGAGCCGGCCCCGGAGCCCGAGGCACAGCCGGAGCCCGAGGTACAGCCGGAGCCCGAGGTACAGCCAGAGCCCGAGGCACCGCCGGAGCCCGAGGCACCGCCGGAGCCCGAGGTACAACCGGAACCCGAGGTGCAACCGGAGCCCGAGGCACAGCCGGTGCCCGAGGTGCAACCGGAACCCGAGGTACAGGCAGAACCCGAGGTGCAACCGGAGCCCGAGGCGACCCCTGCCGCCGCCCCGGCCGGGCAGGGGCTGGGCTGGATTCGCGCCCAGCCGGGTGGCCGCTACACCCTGCAGCTGCTGGTCAGCCGCAGTGAGGCGGCACTGCAGGGCTTCATCGCGACCCACGGCCTGGAAGGGGAGCTGGCCTACTACCACCGGCACCAGCAGGGTGCGGACCAGTACATCCTGCTGTATGGCTCCTACCCCAGTGTCGCCGCCGCCCAGGCGGCCATCGCCAGGCTCCCCGCCCGGGTGCAGCGCGACAAGCCCTGGCCGCGCAGCTTCGCCTCGGTCCAGGCCCAGCTCCCCGCCCCGTAGGAGCGGGCTCTGCCCGCGAATGGATCAGGAAGGCACCGAACCCGGTTCGCGGCCAAAGGCCGCTCCTACCAGGGGTGCGGTCGCCGGCACGCGTAGGAGCGGGCTCTGCCCGCGAATGGATCAGGAAGGCACCGAACCCGGTTCGC
>OBJA01000304.1_pt1 | contig 45201 bp, 39 predicted proteins | sample 1519751 | NCBI WGS metagenome assembly OBJA01 (sample SAMEA3881238, study PRJEB22517) | soil metagenome | biome: lake sediment; feature: soda lake sediment; material: sediment, water from around vicinity | place: India | collected 2013-12-23 | depth 3 m
CGGTGTGAGAGCTTTAACAATACGAGTTTTCTTTTCTAGTGCAAGAACTTAGAGCGAAATGTCAACAGACCCTAGGACAGCGGTCAGGTCGATCGCGCTGAAGATTGGCTGCGTATCCACCACGCTGCGGGAATGAATCAAACGCAGCGAAATCGATAGTGGTACATGCACAGCTTTTGATACTTTGGTACCTGTCCTTTTACATAGTTTCTAATTGTGTATTCATCACTAGGGCGACCAACAGCCCTTGAGAAATAACTATTGGCTCCATCCAAAACTCATCACCTCAAAGCTATTTTTTAACATAAGGATATAAGCGAAATATCTCCCGTGCCTCTTGATTAGCGTATCAGCTTTGTAACGCTATCCGGGAAATGCTAGAGGGTACATCAGTACCATAGCATTATGTCATTTATGTAAATATCCACTCACACAGATATTTTACATCCCCAGAAGCGAGGAACCGAATCTGAAGAGATTCAAAAACTCCACACCAATTGCTCCATTAATGGAGCAATGTTATCCAGAAAATAGTCTTTATTCTATATAAGAAGCAATGGACAATTCCACTCTTTTGTGGGAACCATCATGAAGGAAATAAGGGAAGTATTGAAAAGAAGCGTGAATATGAGGCTATTCGGTCTTGTGTTGACCTTGTTTGTACAGGCAAACCTGCATCAGATCAGATGAGTGTTGACCGTCACATAGGCGCAGTGTGCCTAAAAGACGAGATATCACTAGAAAACTGATGACTGGTAAGGAAAGAAACCGTTGATTCAAGTCGGATTCTCGAAAATTACGAAGCTTCAAATGATTACTTGCTCAGGACTTCCCTCATTACCACGCCGTTTGTGTTGGATATTTTATTATATGTAGGAGATAAATATGATTAAGGTTATTCTAAATTATGAAGCTATTATTTATGCAGTTACTATTGCTCTGTCAGTTATGCTGATAGCTGCGTGTAATCGTCCTGGAGTGCAGGTTACAGAAAGAGAAAGGGAAAATTATGAAAAAATTATTGCTGGTGAAATAGTACAGTGTCCATATGGACTGGATGCTAATGGATCGTGCCTGGATGAAGGTGATGATGGCATCTGGTAATTATGGCTGCTACCCTTTCCATAACAAAAAACCAGAGTAAGTTTTTTATCTAATTACACTATTCCAAGATTCTTGGAATGTACCACTGAAGTAATCTTCCATGAGATCGATTCCGTCTCATTACAACATGAGAGACAGGAATCGATCAAAAATCCTGTCATTTATTCGTACTGTAAACCCAGTAATTTTCTGCTCAGGTATTATTCCCTAATACGAATGGAGATACCGATGAGCGACATACAAGAAGAGAGATCAAGGGGTGGATCGCCAAGCGTAAATCAGTGCTGGTAATGGACATCATCTATGGTAGGGCTACGGTGCAGAAGTCAGCCGCCAGTTTTTGATCTTTCCTACGCCCCAGCGAGACGTATTGGCCGCCGAAGCAGCAACGACACGAGAGTTCCCACGGTGAAGCGTAGGAACCATCAAATATCCATAACGGGACTAAACACTATCCTGAATTGCTTCGAGAGCAGTCTTCAGGCAGGTATTTCTTATTTCAACGCTTCGAAATCAGCCAACCCCCTGCTGCACGTTGCTGTTGTACCTGGACGGAAGCAGATGAGGCAGTGATTGCAGGAAAAGCAGCGGATCATTTGTCATGGCGACATCTGAAACAGTCATGTCTGCCAGACGTTTACCGTACCAGGTGACCCAGGTAGCGTTCCAGCTCGCCTGCAACTTCCTATAGGGTGAAGACCGAAGAATCAGCCGCCTGATCAGCATGCACATCAGCGGTATGCGCCAGCGCTGATAAACACGAGCAAGCAATGTTCTATTATCACTGCTGCCCCTATCATTGTCGATGCCAGTGGACACTCCATCCGGATGCGAAGTATTCGTATCGTCTTTCGTACTCATATCGCGCTGTTACATCGGCCAGGAATGTGGATCATCCATTCGAATGGAATTAAGAATCATTATTATATCAGACGGATACTGCTTTGAAATGTCTGTGACAACACGTCATCAAAACAAGCGATGAAGAAACTGAGCCCGAACTTCCTTATTGTCTGTTACATGGCCTTTGTGGCATTCTGTTTATATCAAATGAAACCGGGGAAGATTCGAGGAGTTGGCAATGAACTATTACACTTTTCTGGAAAGTCCTGTGGATCGACTGTTACTCACGAGTGATGGCGAGTTTCTCACAGGTGTGTATATGGAAATAGAGATACAAAAATTGCTGCCTCGTATGACAGATAACTGGCAGCAGGATGCCGCCCCTTTCGCAGAGGTGATTGCTCAGTTGAATGCCTATTTTGCCAGGGAACTGATTCAGTTTGATCTGCCCATGAAAGCAACTGGCACGCCATTTCAGGAAGCGGTCTGGCAATCACTTAGCACTATTCCCTATGGCGAAACTGTCAGCTATAAAAATATTGCGGAACGCCTGCACTTACCCAAGGCCGCACGTGCAGTGGGTATGGCCAATGGTCAGAATCCCATTTCGATCATTATCCCCTGTCATCGTGTTATCGGTGCCAATGGCAAGCTGACAGGTTATGGAGGTGGAATTCATCGTAAACAGTGGCTGCTGGCACATGAAGACAGGCAAACTTCTTTTATCTGATTGGATTACAGCCAAGTTGGTTCAGCTATTGCCCGTCCTCATAAACCTGTGTGGTAATAGCCGCATACTGCGCAAGTGATAAATTCTCGGCTCGCAATCCGGAATCGATTTCCAGCCGTTCAAAATCATTGGCTGTCAAATAATGACGCAATGTATTGCGCAGTGTTTTACGTCGCTGGGAGAATGCAGCAGTTACCAGTTCGGCAAACAGTCGTTCATGCTCTACCGGAATAGTCGGTTCTGCTTTCGGACGCATGCATATAATGGCAGATTGGACTCGCGGAGCCGGATCAAACGATTCTGCAGAAACAACCAGCATTTGTTCCATTTCAAACCGGTTCTGTAACATGATCGACAAGCGTCCGTAATCCGGTGTGGAGGGCAACGCGACCATCCGTTCCACCACTTCGAGCTGCAGCATGAAATACATATCGGTAATCAGGCTGCTGAAGCGGGAAAGATGAAACAGCAGTGGCGTGGAGATGTTGTAGGGCAGATTTCCGATGATCCGCAGCCCCTCTCCCAATACTGAGAAATCAAATTCCAAGGCATCGATATTGTGCATAACCAGCCTCCCGGGATAAGTTCGGGATAGATAATCGACGATATCACGATCTATTTCGATGACCTGCAGTTCATCGAGGATATTCAGCAGAGGACTGGTCAGTGCGCCCAGCCCCGGTCCGATTTCGATCATTCGATCGCCAGGTACTGGACGAATAATATGAATGATTTCCGCGATGACAGCAGTGTCAACCAGAAAATGCTGGCCGAAACGTTTGCGGGGAATATGCCGCATATCAGTTTACCGGATAGATGTTGAATGACAGCCTGATTGCTGGCCTAATTTCTTCAAGCTTCTGGCAATGACAGATTATCTTTGAGGGCCGTGTGTTTTTCCGATGAGCATCAGTGCCGTTTCAATGGCGGTATTCATGCTGCCGGGATCAGCTTGCCCGGTTCCTGCCAGTTCCAGTGCCGTACCGTGATCGACAGAAGTACGGATAATGGGCATTCCCAGGCTGATGTTCACGCCATGGCCAAAGCTGGCATGCTTGAGTACCGGCAATCCCTGATCATGATACATGGCAAAAATACAATCATATTCTTTGAGTTTGGAGGGATTGAACAAGGTATCCGCCGGTAACGGGCCGAGCAGATTCATCCCTTCATTACGCAGTTTCTCCAATACCGGGATAATCACGTCGATTTCTTCCCGGCCGAGGTGCCCGGACTCTCCCGCATGAGGATTCAGCCCCGCCACAGCAATACACGGATTTTCAATGGCGAAACGTGTTACCAGATCATGGTGAATAATACGCAGTTTCTGTTCCAGCCGTTCCGGTGTAATAGCAGCAGGCACATCCTTGAGAGGCAGATGTGTAGTGGCAAGCGTCACTCGCATTCCTCCTCCCGCCAGCATCATAACCGCGTGGCTGTTCGTCAGCTCGGACAGGTATTCGGTATGCCCGGAAAAAGGAATACCCGATTCGCTGATAATGCCTTTATGCACCGGTGCGGTAACCATGGCATCGGCTGTGTGTGTGCTGCAGGCTTCAACCGCTAGCCGCAGTGTCGTCAGTACGTAAGCGGCATTATTGACATCGAGCTGGCCCGCCACAACCGGATTGTTGACAGGTACATGCTGTACAGATAATTGACCGGCCCGGTGAGGCTGAACATTATCAGGATCATCCTCGTACAACTGCAGAGGTAATCCCAGTTTCTCAGCACGCTGATCAAGCACATCACGATCGGCAATAACGGTCAATCGACAGGGCAAATCCCGTTGCGCAATCTGCACACATAAATCGGGGCCGATACCGGCAGGTTCACCCGCAGTCAATACCAGTCTGGGTATGGAAGAAAGTGTCATATCATTGATTCGATCAATATACTCGACTGTTTATGAACGGAATATCGCAACAAGAGTATCATCAGTTATCCTCAACTTTATATTCCACATAAGCCTGATCCCTGAGCTGTTGCAACCATTCCTGCACAATGGCATCCGCCTTGCGTGCATGTATGGTACGACGAGCCGTTTCCCGCTGCTGGCGTTCACTCACATCCTGCGAGCGCCGCTCGATGACCTTGATCAAGTGCCAGCCAAAGGAGGTACGCACGGGCTGGCTCACTTGTCCGGGCAACAGCGCATTCATCTCCTGTTCAAATTCAGGCACAGTGTCTCCCGGTGAAACCCAACCTAAATCTCCTCCAGCAGATGCACTGGCATCCTCCGAATGTGCCTTGGCTACATCCATGAAATCTGCACCGTTATGAATACGTTCCATGAGCTGATTGATCAGCTGGTGAGCATCTTCCTCCGAAACCAGTTCACTGACCTTGATCAGAATATGCTGTGCATGGGTCTGTTCTATGATCGTCACCTTTTGTTCCTGCTGCCGGCGTTCGAGTAATTTAAGGATATGAAAACCCACCGGGCTTCGTACTACCGGGGTAATCTCTCCCGGTTGCATGTTCACCAGCATTTCGGAAAACGGTGAACCCAGTTGACCAGGTGGCCGCCAGCCAAGCTCTCCTCCCTGCATCGCATCCGGTGCATCAGAAAATTCAGCGGATATTTGCACAAAGTCTGCCCCCTGGCGGAGGTTTTCATAAGCAGTCTCGGCACGTTTATGTCTCGCTTCTATTTGCGCCTCATCCATCTGTTCCGAAATCTGTACCAGGATATGTGCAATACGATATTCCTCATTACTGTCAGGTGAATTAGCCTGATTTTGCAGGAAATTATCGATTTCATTCTCAGTGACATTGACACGGCTGTTGACTTCCTGTTCTTTCAGCCGCGACATCAGGATTTCACCGCGAATTTCCTCACGAAACCGATTCATGTCGGTTCCTTCCTGGAGAAGTACCTGCCTGAATTCATCCATGGTGAGATGGTTATCCTGGACAATCCTGCGCAAAGTCTGATCGAGATCGTTATCGCTGACCGTCAATCCGATTTCCTTGGCACGCTGCAGTTGTATACGTTTTAGAATCAAACGTTCCAGTAGTTGCTTCTCCAGAATTTCCATACGAGGTAACTGTGTATTTTGTCTCTGCAACTGATGAACTGTATTTTGCAATACCTCGTTGATTTCCTGTTGAGTGATGACTTCCTCGTTGACAACCGCTACGATGCGATCAATCGGCCTGATATCATCTCTCGAATAAGAACTCTGGGCAAAAATATCGCCTGCCAGCATAGTGGCAAAAATAGCATAAACGCCGGTCAGCCAGTATTCCCTGAATTTCAATCGCCTGTTACTGCGGAATTGGATCATTACAAATCTGTCCTCGTATAACCCGGAATGGTTTGTTGCAGCACACGCACCGGATTGGTGCCGACTCTCATCAAATCGTTCAATTCCAGCTGAACGAAAATATTGGTCGAAGTGCGCTGTGTCGCAGTTGTGAAATGACTGGTCACAAATCTTAATGACCAGCAGCAGGCGTTATACTCAAGACCCAGCAGGCCGGCAAGTAATTTGTCATCTTTCAGCGAGTAATTAATGGCTGCAAAGCCTTGCCATTTTTTCAGGAACGGCCATTGAGTGGAAAGATCAACCTGCTCCAGCACATCCCGGGTGAAACGATAACCTGCATTGATAACCTTCCCGGGTGCCGGACGATAGCTGATACCGGTACGTATTTTTTCGATCAGAAGATTATTCTGGTTGAGCTGTATCCCGCTATCTGTCTTGATATTCTGTGTGATCCCGCCGGAAAGCTCTGCGATGAAATCAGATCCTGCTCTCGTAACCTGAGGAGAATTAAGTACCACCCGGCGATCACTGAAACGGATCCTTTGCCCTGCCGAAAGACGCAGGCGCTCATTACCAGTTGCTGAATGAATCAGACGGGAACTGACCGCCAGTGTAATTTCATTGGCATCGTTGATCCTGTCTTCACCACTGAACCTTCTTTCCAGAAACAACTGAGGATAACTGAAATCCATTTCAGCAGAATCAAAGTTGGGCAACAGCTGCTGATCTCTATAAGGAATATAGGTATAGAAAACACGCGGTTCGATGGTCTGAACGAAATTTTCGTGCCACAATGTCGTATCGCGCTCCAGCACCACCCCGCTGTCGAGGCTGAATATTGGTACAGTCCGGTTGAGATGTTTGTCATTCGCTGCCGGATTGGCCGGCTCATTCAGGTCATAGCGGGTATGGTGCAGTGATACCCGGGGTCGGATAAAACCAAAGGAATTTTCCAGCGGCAAGCTCACTCCTGGAAGAAATGTCATACGCATGCCATGTGGCAGGGTCGGATGTACAAAATGAGTGAAGCTGCTGGCTAAATCAAAATCCAAGCCATATACATTACTTTTTGCCACCTTCAATGTAAATCGCGGCAGGATTTTGAAAGGCGAAATGATGGGTGCTCTGGGATCCTGAAGAGTCTGGAATTGTTGCAGCAGTGTACTGAAAGTGAGCGTACCATTGCGACCCAATTCTCTGAAATAACTGGCAAAACCCTGTTGCAGCAAGTTGGTCTGGGAAGTAAAGAGGATATTATTACCCAAATCCCGGAAATAATTGCGATCCGAGGCACTGTTGTAGTTAATCATGCCAAACCATCCCGCACCCAGATTGTGGAAATGATTGAGCTGCATGCCGTAGCGAGTGGTATCGGTTTCCAGATCATTCGGCAGATAATCCAGTAAGAACCGGCCATTGAGCGTCTGTCCGATGTAACGAAATTCATTATTGAGCATCACCCCACGTCTGCTCATGAGACGCGGAGTGATCGTAGCATCGTAGTTGGGCGCAATATTCCAGTAAAAGGGAACAGAAACCTCAACCCCGCTTCTGCTGGTATTGCCCATAATCGGAGACAGAAATCCGGTTTTTCGCTCATTGCCGAAAGAGAAATTCATCCACGGCACATACAGAATCGGCACATCCTTGAAGCGAACCGAGGCATGGCGTGCGGTTCCCACTTTCTTTTCTTTATCGATTTCCAGATCATCTGCCAGGATATACCAGTCATGATCATCCTCGGGGCAAGTGGTATAGCGTGCCTTCTTGAATCTGTATTGATTTTCTCCTTCCAGCAGCAGCAAGTTTCCATCACCCCGCCCGTTCCCATCCTTCTGAAGATACCGCGGATTACTCAACTGGCCCGTGTTGTCATCCAGGTTCATTTGCAGATAGCTGCCCCATAAAGTGTCATCCGGGCGTTCGAGTTGCGCATTACCCTCGACTTCCACATTCTCGTTACTCTGATAGTATTTCACCCGGTCAGCCGTCAGCGTCTGGTCGCCACGGCGCATACGCACATTGCCGGTCGCTTCGATCTCTTGCTGGTAATGCCCGTCGATGTGATCTGCTTCGATATAAATCGGCTGGTGCTCGCTCGATTCAGGAGATGGGTCTGCACTCATGGCTCTGACTGGCAGCAATACCAGACAGGCGTACAATATCAGGCACAGTTTAAGTGTACTCATTCAAGACCGAAACTTTAATGAAGTTTTTTGCAGATGCTTTCCTGTAAAGGCACTATTATCCGATAATTTTTCCGGAAGCTCGACTGGAACAAAGGCCTGGTTGCTGTTGATTTTGAATGTTTTCAGATAACAGCCCGATTTCGTTCCAGGCTGAACAAAGCATATCGGGAAACTCACACTGATCAGTTATTTTTATGCGCTCCCACTGTTTCAATGCCTGACCTCAATACTATTTTCTCAGCCGACGGGCTACTTGCCCGGAATATACCAGACTATCGTCCCCGTACCCAGCAGCTGGAGATGGCGCAAGCCATCACGCAAACCATAGAAAATCAGGAAATTCTGGTTACCGAAGCCGGTACAGGTACAGGGAAAACCTATGCCTATCTGGTACCGGCTTTGTTGTCGGGCGGGAAGGTCATTTTATCGACTGGCACTAAAACATTACAGGATCAGCTTTTTCAGCGCGACATTCCAACCATGCGTGCCGCCCTGAAAATACCGGTAACCATCGCATTACTGAAAGGACGTGCCAACTATATCTGTCATTATCATCTTGAACGCACCTTGAATTCGGATCATATTCACTTTGCCAACCGTACCGAAGTCAAATATCTCAACCTGATCGAACGCTACGCCGGCACCAGCAGCCATGGCGATAAAAGCGGGCTGGATAAGGTACCGGAACAGGCCGCCATCTGGCAGTATGTCACTTCCACACGGGAAAACTGTCTGGGATCGGACTGCCCGCATTACCGACAGTGCTTCGTGATGGAAGCGCGCAAGCGAGCGTTATCAGCCGATATCGTAGTTGTCAATCACCATCTGTTCTTTGCTGATGTCATGTTGCGTGATGAAGGTCTTTCCGAATTACTGCCTGCTTGCAATACCGTGATATTTGATGAAGCACACCAGTTACCCGAAGTGGCCAGCCTGTTTTTTGGGGAATCCGTCAGTACCGGCCAGATACAGGTTCTGGTACGTGATACTGATACTGAAGCACTACTCGAAGCAAAGGATTTTGCGCCTCTGTTCGATGCCACGGCAGCCATCGGGAAAGCGGTGCTGGATCTGCACCTGACAATCGCGGAAAAACATACACGTATGTCTTCCGCTTCCGTTGCACGATATCCCGGTTTCAGTGAAGCAAGACAAATCTTGCAGGAAAAGCTGGTACTGCTGACCCAGCTACTCGAAACCCAGGCGGTACGTTCGCAAGGGTTGCAAAACTGCTGGCTGCGAGCACAGGCTCTGCTCAACCGGATCAGACAGTGGCATGAACAATCTGAATCCCGGGAATTCATCTGCTGGGTCGAGACCTACAGTCAAAGTCTGCAATTCAACACTACCCCTCTATCCATTGCAGAAACATTCAGCAAACAACTCGATGCTTCCGCGCGCGCCTGGATATTCACCTCCGCCACCCTGTCAGTCAAAAAGGATTTCTCTCATTACAACCGGATGATGGGATTGTCTGAAGCTAAAACGGCCAATTGGGACAGTCCATTCGATTTTTCCGATCAGGCATTGCTCTACGTACCTTCCCAACTGCCTGACCCGAATACACCACACTACACCGAAAATGTCGTTCAGGCCGTGTTGCCAGTCATCAAGGCAAGCCGGGGGCGGGCATTTATCCTGTGTACCAGTCTGCGCAACATGCAGCAGATTCATGAGTTGCTGCAGGCTGCTTTTCAACAGGAACAGCTCGAGTTCCCCTTATTACTGCAAGGACAGGAAACCCGTTCTGCCCTGCTGGATCAGTTTCGCAACTTGGGCAATGCGGTACTGGTAGGAAGTCAATCCTTCTGGGAAGGTATCGATGTAAAAGGAAACGCACTCTCACTCGTCATCATCGACCGGTTGCCTTTTGCTTCGCCGGATGATCCGGTATTGTCTGCACGTATCGAGAAACTTACTCGCGAAGGCCGCAATGCCTTCATGGAGTACCAGTTACCTCGTGCAATCATCAACCTGAAACAGGGAGCCGGCCGTCTGATACGAGATGAAAAGGATCGAGGGGTACTGATGATTTGCGATCCGCGTCTGATATCCAAGCCTTATGGTAAGCAGATCTGGCAAAGCCTGCCGCCGATGAAACGCACGCGGGACCTGGATGAAGTACTGTGCTTTCTGGCAGATATCTAAATTATCCGACACTTACAGACCGATAACATCCGCCTGACTTGATGGAAATCAGATTTTATCCTTCTGCCGATAAAACGATTGACATATGCAGAGATGAAAACTCTTAACTACAGTCTCTTATGTCCGATATCATGGCGCATCTGGCAGCCATCGAAATGAATATCTGCTGCAATCGCATATGCCTGTGATTGCGCTTGCCGGATATCCTTACCCAAAGCAGTCACGCCCAGCACGCGCCCGCCCGATGTCACAATTTTTGTCGGATCTGTATTACTCATCGCAGTACCGGCATGAAAAATGTGGAATTCATCAGAATTACGCTGAGCAGCCATCACTGAATCCAGCCCATGAATGAGGTCATTTTTTCTCGGACTGTCGGGATATCCTTGGGCTGCCATGACCACACATAATGCCGGCCGCTGATCCCATTCGATACTCGCCTGATCCAGTGTGCCATTAACGGCATGATCCAGCAGGATAAACAGATCGGATTTCAGTCGCAGCATGATAGTCTGCGTTTCCGGGTCTCCCAGACGACAATTGAATTCCAGCACCCTGACTTCGCCTTGCGGGGAAATCATCAGCCCGGCATACAAAAATCCGACATAAGGCTGAGATTGTTGTGCCATGCCCCGGATCACGGGCATGATGACCTCCTGCATGATTCTGTCATGCAATTCAGGCGTAATGACCGGTGTCGGAGAATAAGCACCCATTCCCCCCGTATTGGGTCCTTCGTCGTTATCCCGCAGGCGTTTGTGATCCTGGCTGGTGGCCAGAGGCAGAACATTCTTTCCATCTGACAGGACGATGAAACTGGCTTCCTCTCCTTCCAGGTAATCTTCGATCAGAATGTGCGCACCGGCCGCACCCAGTCGGTTGTCCACCAGCATGGCGTCCACTGCCGCATGCGCTTCATCTGACGTTTGTGCAACGATTACCCCTTTACCGGCTGCCAGTCCATCAGCCTTGATAACAACCGGCAGGGAATGCCGGTCGATATATCGATGGGCGGTGGCGGCATCATCAAACGTTTCACAGGCAGCGGTTGGAATGCCATGATTGAGCATAAATGCCTTGGCGAAGCTTTTGGAACCTTCCAGTCGTGCACCATTTCGAGTGGGGCCGAATATTCTCAAGCCTGAAGCCTGAAAGGTATCGACGATGCCCTCCGTCAATGGCACCTCCGGACCCACTACGGTCAGATCGATCTTTTCCTGCCGGGCAAACGTCACCAGATCAGGAATGGAAGTCATTGCAATATTTTCCAGTTTGGCTTCCAGTGCCGTTCCGGCATTACCAGGCGCAACGAAGATCTTTTCAATCACAGAGGATTGAGCCAGCTTCCATGCGATGGCATGTTCCCTGCCGCCACTGCCGATAACGAGTAATCTCATGCTAATGCCTGAAATGTCTGACACCGGTAAAGACCATGGCCACCCCCTGTTCATCAGCTGCTGCGATGACTTCCTCATCACGAATACTGCCGCCAGGTTGAATCACCACCTTGGCGCCCGCCTGAGCAAGTATATCCAGACCATCCCGGAACGGGAAGAATGCATCCGATGCGACGACTGATCCATGCAGATCGAGGTTGGCCTGCTGTGCTTTGATCGAAGCGATACGTGCACTGTCCACCCGGCTCATTTGCCCGGCACCGATACCGAGTGTCTGACCATTGGCACAAAATACTATGGTGTTGGATTTGACAAATTTCGCCACTCTCCAGGCAAACAGACAGTCTTCTATCTGTTCACGAGTGGGTTTTATCCGTGTGACGACCTGCAACTGATCTGCTGTGATATCGAGATCATCCGGGGTCTGAACCAGCAATCCGCCATCCACCCGTTTCAGATCATAGAGATTGTTGTGTTTATCCAGCGGTACGATCAATACCCGGATATTGGGCTTGTCTGCCAGCAGGTGTCTGGCCTCCGGGGTGAATTCCGGTGCAATGATGACTTCCACGAACTGTTGCAATATTGCTTTGGCCAGATCAGCCTCGACAACCCGGTTGATCGCGATAATGCCGCCAAATGCTGATACCGGATCAGTGGTAAATGACTTTTTATAAGCAGCCAGCGTGGTATCGGCAATGGCCACCCCACATGGATTGGCATGTTTGATGATAACGCAGGCTGGTTTATCGAACGTTCTGACACATGCCCATGCAGCATCGGTATCAGCAATATTGTTATAGGAGAGTTCCTTACCCTGAAGCTGGTCATAGTCCGCGAAACTACCTGAAACATTTGCCATATCACGATAGAACGCCGCTTGCTGATGAGGATTTTCACCGTAGCGTAACGGCTGGGCCAGCGTAAAACTCAGATTGAGCTGAGCCGGGAAATGTTTCATCTGTGAGTTCGATGGCTCCAGTGCAGTCAGATAATTACTGATGGCACCATCATAGCGTGCCGTGTGGGAAAAAGCTTTTTGTGCCAGCTGGAAACGATAGTCATGATCGATCGATCCGTCGTTGGCGCGTATTTGCTCCAGCAACGGCCCGTAATCCTGCGGGTCGGTTACGACAGCGACACGCTGGAAATTCTTGGCGGCTGCCCGGATCATGGTAGGCCCGCCGATATCGATATTTTCGATTGCTTCTTCAAATGAACAATCCGGTCGGGCAATGGCTTGAGTAAACGGATACAGATTGACCACCACCAGATCAATCGCTGGAATCTGCGCCTGCTCCATCACTTGCCGATGTTCAGGCAAATCCATTCTGGCGAGAATACCCGCATGTACCTTGGGATGCAGCGTCTTGACCCGTCCATCCAGCATTTCGGGGAAGCTGGTATAGTCGCTTACTTCTACGACGGGAATACCTGCTTCCTGCAGTAATCTTGCAGTTCCACCGGTTGAAAGAATAGTGATATTGAATTGGTGCAGAGCTGCTGCCAGCTCAACTATGCCTGTCTTGTCTGAAACGCTGATCAACGCCTGTTTTATGCTCATTTGAAAATTTATCGGATCTGGTGTTTGATTAATCGGTTGCGCAAAGTATTGCGATTGATACCCAATAATTCGGCAGCTTTGCTTTGATTGCCCTGAGCGTATTGCATGGCGACCTCTATGAGTGGTTTTTCCACACTGCGTATAACCATTTCATAAATAGGACATGGTTTTTCACCATCCAGATCCTGGAAATAGGCCTCTACTGCTTTGCGGATACAAAGTGCAATCTCACTTTCGTTGATAACCGTCATGCCTCAATGACCTCTTCGTCGATATAAGTAAGCGTGCGGCCCTGATCGGCCAGCTCTGCAAAAAACTGCTGTGTGGCTGCCAGTTGTTCTTCAACTGTCGCTAACCGGTTCATGGCATGACGGAAGGCAGCAGAACCGGCAAGTCCACGCGTGTACCAGGAGATGTGTTTACGCGCTATTCGCACACCCGAGTATTCACCGTAGAAATGATACAACTCTTGCAGGTGATCGATCAGGACGCACTGAATTTCAGCCACTTCAGGAGGAGGCAAAAAACCGCCTGTCGCCAGATAATGATCAGTTTCGCGGAAAATCCAAGGTCTTCCCTGGGCGGCACGACCGATCATGACGGCATCGGCACCGGTATATTCGATGACTTCTCTGGCTTTTTCCGGTGTATTGATATCTCCATTGGCAATGACGGGAATTCTGATCGAAGCTTTGACCGCAGCAATCGTGTCATATTCTGCCTGACCACGGTAAGCACAGGCACGCGTACGACCGTGTATCGCCAGCGCCTGTATACCTGCACTTTCCGCAATACGCGCAACAGCAATTGCATTTTTGTGCTGCGTATCCCAGCCGGTTCTGATCTTCAGGGTTACCGGGATATCCACAGCCTGCACCACGGCATCAAGTATCCTGTTGACCAGACTTTCGTCTTTCAGTAAAGCGGATCCCGCCATGACATTGCAGATTTTTTTGGCAGGACAACCCATGTTGATATCAATGATTTCAGCACCATGATCCGCGTTATGACGTGCGGCTTGTGCCATCATAGCCGGATCTGCACCCGCAATCTGTACTGAAACCGGCTTTACCTCCCCGTCATGACAGGCACGGCGCCGGGTTTTTTCCGATCCATATAACAGAGAGTTACTGGAAACCATTTCAGATACTGTCATTGCAGCACCCATCCGTTTGCACAGTTGCCGGAAGGGCCGATCGGTGACCCCTGCCATGGGAGCAACGATCAGCTTATTCTTGAGTGTATAGGAACCAATTTGCATGAAGCAGGAAAACTCGTTCAAAATATCAGAGGGAGAACCCGGTAACTGTCGGCCTGTTCCGGCAATGCCCGAAGTTCAATGAAAATAGCCAGGAAAACCAGCCCGATCTCCGGGCTTGGACAAGCTTGCTGCAGGTTGCCCGAGAAGCATTCGATTATCCAATAAACCAGCCTTTAGTACCAAATATCATCTGATGTGCGATCAGGCGCCTGGCTGGGGGCAGATTGTCCAGCACAGCCAGCCCCATGCCGCTGCAAGCCTGCACCAGCGGCAGATCTGCCGTAAACAGTTTTACCAGAGAGTCGGTAAACAGCCGGCTGATACGTTTATCACTCTGGCGTCGTCTGCTGTAGGCAGCCAGCATTCTGGTCGATCCCGGTTCACCAGGCGTGCCTGACGGGATACGGCTGATTTCACTGGCCAGTTCCCATGCATCACGCAATCCAAGATTGAAACCCTGGCCGGCAACCGGATGAAGTGTTTGTGCCGCATTCCCTATCAGTACTGCCCGGTGGCCGGTAATGGTCGATACATGTTTGAGTATCAGCGGAAAATTCGATCGTGGGCCAACATCAGTGAATTTGCCCATACGATCTCCGAATTGCTCATGCAGATGCAACAGAAACAATTTGTCATCGAGCTTCAGAATTTTTTCTGCTGCTGCAGCCGGCATTGTCCATACCAGCGCATATCCTTCACTAGAAGGTAGCAACGCCAGAGGACCGTTCAGGGTAAAACGTTCAAATGCCGTCCCTGGCCGGGGCGATTCAACCTTGACGTTGGCCACGATGGCAATTTGCTGGTAATCATGGGTATGGTAACGGACTCCGTCAATCTGTTCCGCAAGCCTACCGCCATCTGCCAGTACCAGTAATCTGGTCCGTACCTGTCTGGTCGTACTGCCTTGTTGGTAGGTTATCTGCGCCAGCGAAAGATCGGTTCGAATGGCAGTTACCAGGGCATTGGTCTGGTAGATCGCATTGCTGCCTCGTACTGCCCGACCCATGGAATGGTAGAGATCATGGTAGTTAACCACATATCCCAGTGCTGGAACACCTGCATCATCCGGTGTGAGGACAGCATGGCCGAAATGACCGCGATTGGAGATATGAATCGTGGTAATTGGCGCAGGTTGTGCCAGATTTTCCCAGATATTCAGTCGTTGCAGGATTAGCCGGCTGCCATATGAAAGCGCCAATGGACGGGGATCATCCACTTTTTCCGGTAATTCACGCGCTTCAAGCAACAACACTGAAAATTCATATTCGCGCAATGCCAGTGCCAGTGCCATCCCGACTGGCCCGCCCCCAACGATGACGATATCGAACTGCTGTTCAGACATGATCATTTATATCGAGTTGATGACAGGCACACAGGTGGAGTGTCAGTATTCAAATCCATGATTTACCGATAACGGGATTCAGCCGATCTGGCATGTGCATCCAACCCTTCTCCCTTTGCCAGAATGGATGCTGTTGCACCCAGCCTGGATGCCCCGGCTGCTGAAACCTGGATCAGGCTGGTACGTTTCTGGAAATCGTAAACTCCCAAGGGTGAGGAAAAGCGTGCCGTACTGGAAGTGGGAAGAACATGATTGGGCCCCGCACAATAGTCTCCCAGCGCTTCACAAGTATATCGTCCAAGGAAAATTGCGCCGGCATGCCGGATGCTATCTACCCATTGCTCCGGCTCATCAACGGACAGTTCCAGATGTTCAGGTGCAATCCGGTTGGCAATCATGCAGGCTTCTGCCAGATCACGGACATGAATCAGAGCACCGCGATTCTCCAGAGAAGAACGAATCACATCCCGGCGTGGCAGTGTGTCAATCAGGCGGGAAATACTGTCTGCTACCCTGTCCAGGAATGTTTTATCCGGGCAAAGCAGAATCGATTGTGCCTGTTCATCATGTTCCGCTTGTGAGAACAGATCCATTGCAATCCAGCCAGGGTTGGTTTTTCCATCACAGATCACCAGAATTTCAGACGGCCCTGCCAGCATATCAATCCCGACTGTGCCGAAGACATGCCGTTTTGCTGCTGCCACATAGGCATTGCCAGGTCCGACGATTTTATCTACTTTCGGGACGGTGGTTGTACCGTAAGCCAAGGCGGCAACTGCCTGAGCACCTCCAATAGTAAGAACACGATCTACTTCACAGATTGCGGCAGCGGCCAGTACCAGTGGATTTTTTTCTCCTTTGGGCGTTGGCGTTACCATGATTAGTTCCTCCACACCCGCTACCCGGGCAGGAATTGCATTCATCAGCACAGATGAAGGATAGGCAGCCTTGCCTCCAGGCACATAGAGCCCGACCCGGTCCAGTGCGGTAATTTTCTGCCCCAGTCGCGTGCCATCCGGCTCAACATAATCCCATGATCGGGATAGCTGTTTTTCATGGTAGGCCCGTATACGAGAAGCAGCTTGCTCCAATGCCTCACGTTGTATCTTATCCAATGACATTAAAGCAGATTGCCACTGATCCCGGGGTAATTCGATCTCTTCGATCCGGTCAATATCCGGGTTATCAAACCGGCGTGTAAATTCAAGTAATGCTCCATCCCCATGTGTTCTGACTTGATGCAGAATTTGAGTGACGGTGCGTTCAATTTCGCTATCGACAGAAACTTCAAAACTCAACAATTGATCGAGTTCTGCCTGGAAATGGTCATCAACAGATGACAGCCGCCTTATTTTGATCATGATAGTTTCCGGATACTGGATTACAGGTTCTTTGGCACTGCTGCACTGAAAGTTTCCAATAAAGGTTGTATTGCGGTATTTTTCAGCTTCAATGCTGCCTGATTAACGATCAAACGGGCTGAAATCGGCATGATTTCTTCAATTGCCTGTAAACGATTGGCTTTGAGCGTGCTGCCGGTCGAGACCAGATCCACAATTGCATCTGCCAGACCCACCAGCGGTGCAAGCTCCATCGAACCATATAATTTGATCAGATCGACATGCATTCCTTTTGCAGCAAAATGGTTACGTGCGGTTTTCACATATTTGGTAGCCACACGCAAGCGTGCACCACGAAAAACAGCCGAGGCATAGTCATAATCGTCACGTACTGCAACCATCATACGACAACGGGCAATCTTCAGATCGAGCGGTTGATACAATCCGATCCCGTCATGTTCCAACAGCACGTCTTTTCCAGCCACGCCCAGATCTGCCGCACCATATTGCACATAGGTCGGCACATCCGTAGCACGCACCATGACAAGCCTGACATCCGGCCGATTGGTTCCAATGATCAGTCTGCGCGAGCTGTCCGGATCATCGCTGGGAACGATTCCAGCTGCCTTCAGAAACGGGATCGTATCCTCAAAAATCCGCCCTTTGGAAAGGGCAATGGTAATATCTGGCATCAATAAATCGTCATCCAAGATTTGCTGCAGCAAACTCCCAGTTGATCAGTTTATCGATAACCGTATTGACGTAATCAGGGCGACGATTCTGGAAATCCAGGTAGTAGGCGTGTTCCCATACATCGATCGTCAGCAGCGGGCGAATACCGCGTGTCAGAGGTGAGTCGGCATTACTCGTCTTGATGATGGTCAGTTTTGGTCCTTCCTGAGCAAGCCAGGCCCAACCACTACCAAATTGTGTAATGGCGGCATTGGCAAATTCCTGTTTGAAAGTTTCTACACTGCCGAAAGCCTCTTCGATTTTCTGTTTCAACACGGCAGGAGGCTCCCCTCCTCCTTTAGGACTGAGACTGTACCAGTAAAACATGTGATTCCAGATTTGTGCTGCATTGTTGAAAATTCCTGCTTTATCGGCCTGCTCGGCTGTAGCCGTGATGATCTGTTCCAGTGATTGTCCTGCAAACGCCGTTCCTGCAACGAGTTTATTCAGATTGTCTACATAAGCCTTATGATGCTTACCATAGTGGAAACCCAGTGTATGCGCGGAAATAACGGGTTCCAGCGCATTATCGGCATAAGGCAGCGGTGCCAGTACATAAGTATCACCCGATTGTGCAGCTTTTGAAAAATTATCCAGATTAGTACTCATTTTCTCTCCTTTATTTCTGAAAACGAATTTGAATATTGAAAACATAAAGTCGGATGGCACGAATCAAGAGAATGTTATTGGTTATTGTCCGTCATTTCTGTCGTAAAGGTCACCTGATGGTATCCGGCTAATCTCGCTGCTTCCATAACAGTAATTACCGACTGATGAGTGGCTTTTGCATCAGCACTGATAATAATGATCGGATTTTCCTGGTTTTTGGCCGCTGATTGCAATGTATCGCGCAGGCTCTCGATACTGATAAATTTTATCGGGACACGGTTAATCGTATAGTCACCTGTTGCACTGACTGACACATCGATTACCTTTGAAGTATCCGGTGCAGGGTCTGTTTCAACCGCAGCGGCTTGTGGCAATGTTATTTCCAGCTCTGAAAACTTTGAGTAAGTGGTAGTAATTACCAGAAAAATGAGGATGACCAGCAGTACATCAATCATTGGTACGAGATTGATCTCAGGCTCTTCTTTCTTCTGTCCTCGCTGAAAATTCATTTGATTTTTGATGTTGATCGATAAAAAACAGCGGGTTGCCGTCTACCCTGCGGGATCATGATAATAGATCAGACGATATTCTCTCAAAACTTACGGGCCGACCAGGTTATTCTAGTTTATTATTACCACTTTCACCATGCCCACGCATATTTTGAATTGTTTCCGTCATTCGTAAAAGTCGTAAAAGGTTTTATGTGGATCGTCCAGTAGTCAGCATCGTAATGGGCAGCAGAAGTGACTGGCAAGTAATGCAACATGCTGTAGACATTCTGAAAAACTTCTGCATTCCACATGAAACCATGATTGTCTCGGCACATCGCACGCCTGACAGGATGTTCGAATATGCCGAAACGGCCCATGGCCGTGGGATCAAGTGCATCATCGCCGGTGCGGGAGGGGCTGCCCATCTTCCCGGCATGATTGCCGCCAAAACCATACTCCCCGTTCTGGGGGTTCCAGTTACGTCAAAGTATTTGCAGGGTATGGATTCACTCTTATCCATCGTACAGATGCCCAAGGGGGTACCAGTTGCTACTTTTGCCATCGGAGAGGCAGGTGCAGCCAATGCTGCACTGTTTGCTGTCGCCATTCTGGCCGGAAAAGATATCTCATTGGCCGAAAAACTCGATCAATTTCGTAAGGATCAGGCTGCCTTTGTCGCCGCGATGACACTCCCCGAATCATGTATATAAAACCGGGCACTATGCTGGGTCTGCTGGGTGGCGGACAACTGGGGAGAATGTTTACCGTGGCAGCACAGCAAATGGGTTACCGGGTAACCGTGCTTGATCCGGCTGCAGAAAGTCCTGCGGGAAGTATCGCTGAACACCATTTGCAGGCAGACTATCTGGATGACGATGCGCTGGATGAATTAGGATCGACCTGTGCAGCAGTCACTATCGAGTTTGAGAATGTGCCGGCTCAAGCGTTACGCTACCTGGCACGACGCTGTATAGTAAGCCCTGATGCCGAAAGTGTTTCGATCGTACAAAATCGTATTCGCGAGAAGCTGTTTCTGGCTGAAAATGGTTTTCCGGTCGGGCCATTCGCCGTTATCCATGACGGACAGAATTTGCCCTGGGTGGATGTATCTCTGTTCCCCGGGATACTCAAGAGCAGCCAATCCGGTTACGATGGCAAAGGGCAAATACGGATCGAACATGCGGATATTCTGCCTGAAGCATTCACTGCACTTGGCAATAAACCCTGCGTACTGGAAAAACGATTATCCCTCACTCGTGAAATTTCCGTCGTTCTGGCTCGCGACAATCTCGATCAGGTTACCTTCTTTCCTGTTCCTGAGAACCGCCATAAGCAGGGTATCCTGGACATGAGCATCATACCGGCTACGTTGTCAGACGGGGTCATTGAAAAAGCACGCGAGATTGCTCGACAAATAGCCATACGGCTGAATTATGCCGGTATTCTGTGTGTGGAATTTTTTGTTCTTGATGACGACCAGATCCTGGTCAATGAAATTGCACCCCGTCCACACAACAGCGGGCATTATTCACTTAATGCCTGCGTAACTTCCCAATTCGAGCAACAGGTTCGCATACTGTGCGGACTGCCTCACGGCAGTACCAGACTGGTACAGGAGGCCGCTGTCATGACCAATATACTCGGGGATTTGTGGAAAAATGGTGAGCCTGACTGGAACAGGATATTATGCCATCCGCAAACCAAGCTGCACTTATACGGCAAACGCGCAGCAAAACCCGGCAGAAAAATGGGACATTTCACTGTGCTGGCAAACACGGTTGAAGAAGCATTGCAGCAAACTGCACGGATCAGGCAGGATCTTCAATTCTGACCTGATATATTTAAAAGCAGATACCATTATGTCGACCACAGCACTGTTTGAGACCAGTATTACAAGCCTTCCTTTACTGCATCGGGGTAAAGTGCGCGATATATATGCGGTGGATGAAAGCCATCTGTTAATCATACAAACAGATCGTGTTTCAGCTTTTGATGTGATATTGCCAACTCCGATTCCTGAAAAAGGAAAAATACTGACAAAAATTTCCCGTTTCTGGTTCGATAAATTAGCTCACATCATCCCCAATCACCTCACTGACATAACTCCTGAGTCTGTTGTTTCGTCTCGGGAGCAGGATCAGGTTTCGGATCGCGCTTTTGTCGTCAGAAAATTGAAGCCTCTGCCTGTCGAGGCCATCGTACGCGGCTATATTTCAGGTTCCGGCTGGAAGGGTTATGAGCGCAGCGGCGCTATTTGCGGTATCGCCCTGCCAGCAGGGTTACGGGAGGCCGATAAAATTCCCGGTGGCGCAATTTTTACACCCTCAACCAAAGCGGAAGCAGGATCACATGACGAAAACATCTCATATTCCGTTTGTGAACAACTTCTGGGAGTATCGCTCGCGGTGGCTGTCAGCAAGTATGCCGTTGCACTTTACACGGCTGCCGCCGGTTATGCATTGACACGAAACATCATTATTGCGGATACCAAATTCGAATTTGGCCTGGATGAAGCCAATCAGCTTTATCTGATCGATGAAGCGCTGACTCCTGATTCTTCACGCTTCTGGCCCGCTGAAAGTTACCAGCCTGGTAAAACACCTCCCAGTTACGATAAACAATTTATTCGTGACTGGCTGGAACAGATCAACTGGAACAAGACTCCACCTGCCCCTCCCATTCCTGATGAAATTCTCATGCAAACCATTGAAAAATATCGGGAAGCCTGCCGAGTACTGACACAATAGCTTCTGTACTACAAATCATCGCATGTCATCGGCGCAGTACTTGATCTTCTCGATCGGGAGTGGCCGCCCGACCATGAATCCCTGGGCATAATCAATCCCGATTTTTGCCAGCTTCTCCAGAATATCTCGCGTTTCAACCAGTTCGCCTATCTTGATTTTCAGAGCACGGGCGAATTTGTCGATATTTTCAACTTTTTTTCAGGTCTTCAGCATTGTGTGGATATTGCAATCAGGCAGCGGGATTGTTGTATTTTCTTTACAAATTGCACTGCCTTGGCAAGTTGGCTGCCACATCTGCTGTTTCGATTTCAAAACATATTCTCTGCGGTTCTATCCCGGCTACATTCAACAACTTCCGAACACGATCAGAAATACTGGATCGATGAGGGTGCTGTGAGCCGGATTTATAAAAAATGAACCGGGGATCAGCCCTTTGATCAGCGCGATAATGGATCACCTGTTCGACCACTCAGCCACCCAGGCGTGGCATCAGGTTATATTTTTCAACAAGCGGGGGGATGTGCTCAGGAGAAAGTAGATTGAATTCCTGGTAAGTACTTCACAATAATTCGAAGATGCCTGGTTCGATCCCGCAGAATTATCTTTTGACAGTACAGAGATGGAACTCATTCTACTCAATGACCTGAATAATCCATCTGGAAGAATCTATGGATACGTTTGTCAAGAATCTCATTCCCGAAAAATAATCTGAAAATAAGCTACCTGTAAATTCCCAGCGGACGCACCGTAGCCCAGAATTTCCAGAGATTACCAGATGTCAGTACAAAATCCCTGGTTGAACTTTCATTGACGACAGTCAGCTTCAGCCGATGAATCTGCCTCTTTTTCAATGCCTGGAGTAATGGATCGAACCAATTTCGCTCCATTTTCATCAATTCATTACGCCAGTGGTATGCATCTCTGTAACAAGCATATTTCTGCAAGCTATCCAGAATGATTAACTGCTCACCCGAATTTTCAGAATGATTCAATAATTCCCCCGCATTCTCTGGTAGACCATGGCACATAACCTTCCCCATTCCTGCCAGTGCATGAGCCAGTATATGATCGCTCCAGATATTAGTATAGGATGTACGTACCTCTGAAGGCCTGACACCTCCTCCCCATATCCAGATACTGTTGACCGGCAGCTCACCGTGTGCTTCTCTATTCCGATTCAACGGGTGTTCATAAAGAAACATCTGTATTTCATTGATCCTGCTGTTCCAGATTACTCCCTCTTTTCCACGCGGCAGAAGATCATTTATATTTTTACCAGTTGCCTGACTCAAGAGGAATGTGCGCAGCTCAGGAGTTTCATCACATTTCACATACCAGCGATCAGGATAAAGTGATAGCACAGTTATCCTTTCATCTGAAAAAAATTCATTGATACTATCGGTAAAAGAAATTGCTTCTTTTAGGGAAATATTCAAAATCTGGTTATCCCCAAGAAGTATATGGTTGTTCTCGACCCTGAGATGAACCGGATCGGCACGTAGCCAATAACTTTCTCCCACTTCCATCCTATTTTCTTCACGCTGCAGCAATATCGAAGCTACCGGCCAATCTTGCTGTTTGTTCACATTAAAAATTTTACACAACCAGGATTCCAGTACCTCTCCTTCAGTTTCAGAGTGATTACTTTTCGCCAGAATGGTTTCCAATGCAGATAATTTCAGATGTTGATAAATATCCGTTTGTGAACCATCTGGCCAGAATATGTCAGGAACAAATAAATGTAGATTCATTTAGAAGTTGGCAAAAAAAGTAAAAAATTCCAGAGTCAATTCCGGGGATCGGGAATGGGTTCTACAGTCTGATCACATGATCACAGCCTTTTACAGATTTACGGGAAACTATGAGTTGCAAATTTGTCAGAGATGGATATAATTTTAAGAATCGTTCTCATTATTAAATTAAGCAGATAGTGTGCTTTATACTGAATGTTCAGTATAAAACGCATTCCTGAAAACTATTCGACAAAAAATATCTTTCATGTATATTTGCGTGTGTAAGGGTGTGACTGAGCGCGACATTCACCAGGCTGTAAAACAAGGTGCTATAAGAATGCGTGACTTAAGGAACAATTTAGGCGTTACTAGCCAGTGTGGTACCTGTGCTTGTCACGCCAAAATAGCCTTGGACAAGGTATTGAATCAGGAATTTTCTCAACAGACTACTACTGGATCTTCCTGAAGTCTCACCTGACTTACTGACACCTGCAAAATGTTTCTTAAAGGAGAGAAGAAATCATGAAAGGTAATGCAGATATTATTCGCTGGCTGAATCGCCAACTGCAACATGAGTTGACTGCTATCAACCAATATTTTCTTCACGCTCGCATGTATAAAAACTGGGGATTCAACAAACTGGGTGAGCATGAATATCATGAATCCATTGAAGAAATGAAGCATGCAGATCAATTGATTGAGCGTATTCTTTTTCTTGAAGGATTGCCGAATCTGCAGGAACTCGGCAAATTGCTGATCGGTGAAAATATGCAGGAATGTGTATCATGTGACTTAGACTTGGAACGCATCTCCAGAGAAACTCTTATCAGTGCAATAGCTGCTTGTGAAACAGCCCAGGATTTTGTTTCACGTGAAATTTTTAAAGAAATTCTTGAGGATACGGAAGAACATATTGACTGGCTGGAAACACAGCTGGATATGGTCCAGAATATCGGAACTCAAAACTGGCTACAGAGCCAGATTTAATTCTTCAATATATATCTCTTGATCAGAAAGGTTTAAACCACATCAAAACCAGAAGAGTATTACTATCTCTAATTGTCGATAGCAGCTTAGAATCCTAGTTTTCTGTATGCTTCTGTTGTCACCCGGAAAGCTGAACGTATTGTAAAATACAGGTATCTTTTGAAACCTGTCGGGTTAGGATGTAAATTAGCTAATCCGACTTAAATACCATGACTTCTCGTTGTATTCAGTGTGGCAGCAGTCGGGTTCATAAGTCCCGTTTCAGACCTGGTGAGCGTACACCCGCTAATTTACTGCTTTCACCTTATCGCTGTCGTGATTGCAAAACACGTTTCTGGGGCAGGAACAGTGATGCCTGTCTGGCAACGGCGGCAGGTGTTGGTGGTATATTTCTACTGAGTGCTTTCATCTGGGTAGGATTTTCCCTCAATGAGCCCATGGAGAGAAACCTATCATCTTCACAACCACAAACTGCTTTAGCAGGATTATCCTGGCTAGATTCTCAATCCTCTCCCCCTGTTTCATCAGCAAACCTCACACTAACGGAAGCAATTGAACGTGGAGAAAAGATTGATTTACAATCAGTCAAAAATGAAAATACCAGTTCTTTTTTGCCTGATCCAAGGGACAATCGGTTTTATACCATCAATCTTTTTCTTGAAAAAGCCAAAAAAGGCAATGCAGATGCCCAATATCAATTAGGCATACTATATCTGACTGGAAAAGGAACTCTTCAGGATTTTTCTGAAGCTTCCAAATGGTTCATTTTAGCTGCCGAACAAAACCATCCCCTGGCTCAATATGAACTTGGCCTGCTTTATCAAATTGGCCAGGGTGTGGAAATGGATAACGAAAAGAGTTACATGTGGTTCAATTTAGCTGCAGCAGCAGGAATAGAACAGGCTATCGCAGCTCGTGATAAAGCTATGCGCTCACTAAGCCGCACGCAACTCTCATCGGCACAGAAAGCAGCCCGGGAATGGCTGGATTCCAGAAATAAATCTGGAAAATAAATATTACCCGGGCTTTTTTCTAAAGCGCTTTGACCATGTCTTCAACGACCTTCTTGGCATCACCGAATACCATCATGGTTTTATCCATATAGAAAAGGTCATTGTCCAGCCCGGCATAACCAGCAGCCATACTGCGTTTGACAACCATTACGGTGCGCGCTTTGTAAGCTTCCAGAATCGGCATTCCATAGATCGGGCTTCCCGGCACATTTGCTGCTGGATTAACCACATCATTTGCACCTAATACCAGCACCACATCGGTATTCGGGAAATCGCTGTTGATTTCATCCATTTCCTGCACCATTTCGTAAGGAATCTCCGCTTCTGCAAGCAAAACATTCATATGCCCAGGCATACGGCCTGCAACCGGATGAATTGCAAAACGCACATTTATACCTTTCTTGTGCAAAGCCTGAGCCAACTCTTTGACCGCATGCTGTGCACGTGCCACAGCCAATCCATATCCCGGGATGATGATAACGCTATCCGCATTCCCCATGAGAAATGCTGCATCATCTGCACTGCCACTGCGATAGGATTTCTGCGTTCCATCATCGGTACTTTGGCTTCCCCCATCACTACCGAAACCACCCAGAATAACGGATAGAAACGGACGATTCATGGCTTTACACATGATATAGGAAAGAATTGCACCGGAGCTGCCAACCAGCGATCCCGCTATAATCAGCATTGGATTTCCGAGTGAAAAGCCAATTCCCGCAGCAGCCCATCCCGAATAGGAGTTCAGCATGGAGATCACGACTGGCATATCCGCGCCACCAATCGGGATGATGATGAGAAAACCGAGTAAAAAAGCAATAGCGGTCATTGCAGAAAATGCGGTCCAGTTCGTCGTCTCGCTAAAGAAGAACCATAAACCGAAACCAATCATGACAATGGCCAGCAACAAGTTGACCATATGTTGCCCACTAAAAACAATCGGTGCACCACTCATCCGACCGGACAATTTCAGGAATGCAATGACGGAACCGGACCACGTCATAGCGCCAATGAAAGTACCCAGAAAAAGCTCGAGTTTACTGCCTGTTGGCAATATTTCCGACAAACCGAATGAGGTAGGGTTATTGACAGCTGCAATTGCAATTAATACAGCAGCAAGACCTACCAGCGAGTGCATAAATGCAATGAGTTCAGGCATTGCAGTCATCTGGATGCGTTGCGCCACGATTGAACCAATGATCGCACCCACAGCAATACAACTTAGAATCAGTATCCAGTTTTCGGTAATGGTCAGCGTTGTGAATACGGCAATACCCATCCCCAACATGCCCAGAAAATTACCGCGACGTGCAGCAAGAGGCGAACTCAATCCTTTGAGTGAGAGAATGAAAAATACAGCCGCTATCAGGTAAGCTAATGCAATGAAGTTAGCAGACATTTAGGCTTGTCCTTTTTTGTCTTTTTTCTTAAACATTTCCAGCATACGCTGGGTAACGAGAAACCCACCAAACACATTGATGGATGCCAGAATTACGGCTGCAGCCCCCAACCATGCTCCCCAATCAGCTTCAGCTGATCCCGCTGCCAGCATTGCACCAACCAGGATAATACTGGAAATAGCATTGGTTACTGACATCAGGGGAGTATGGAGAGCAGGGGTTACATTCCATACCACATGGTAGCCAACAAAAACAGCCAGGACGAATACTGTCAGATTTATGATCGTTGGATCAATTTCTCCAATCATGTGCTTTCCTTATAGAGAGATTCATAAATTTTTGCGCGAATAATATTGTCTGCCTGCTTATGATTTACCAATTACTTCTCCAGCCATACAGACCAGACTGCCATCAATGATTTCATCTTCGCGGTTTACGTTAAGCTCACCGGTTTGGGCATCAAGTATCAGATTCAGGAAATTCAGTAAGTTGCGCGCATAGAGTGCACTGGCATCAGCTGCCACCAATCCGGGAAGATTAGCAACACCCACCAGATGCACACCGTGCTTGACTACAGTCTTACCCAATTCCGATAAGGGACAGTTTCCACCTGCTTCAACCGCCATATCAACAATTACTGATCCCGGTTTCATTGCTTTGACTGTTTCCTCAGTGATCAGAACAGGTGCCGGACGCCCCGGAATCAGAGCAGTCGTGATGATGATATCTGCTGCTGCTGCACGTTCCTGAATCAGCTCACCTTGCCGACGTTTATAATCTTCCGACATTTCGGTTGCATATCCGCCGGCAGTTTCAGCTTTGGCTTTTTCCTCATCTGTCAGAGGAACTTCTACAAATTTTGCACCCAGACTTTCAACTTGTTCTTTCACTGCAGGTCTTACATCAAATGCTTCAATTACAGCTCCCAGACGTTTGGCAGTTGCAATAGCCTGCAGTCCGGCCACACCTGCCCCCAGAATCAGGACGCGCGCAGCTTTGACTGTACCGGCTGCCGTCATCAGCATGGGAAAAAATTTCTGATATATATTGGCTGCCAGAATGACGGCTTTGTATCCACCAATATTTGCCTGAGAGGACAGCACATCCATACTTTGTGCTCGCGATATTCGTGGCAGTTTTTCCATCGCGAATGCGGTCAATCCATGCCTGGCTACAGACTCGATTTCCTCTGTATGATGGGGGGTAAGTAAGCCTATCAGTACCGCATCCTTTTTCATCAGTGCCAGCTCATCTGCTTCAGGTCCCCGCACTTTCAGTACGATCTGGGATTGTTCATACAACTGCGAAGCAGTGGAGACGATAGTAGCACCGGCCTCCTGATAAGCTGAATCAGGAATACTGGCATCAGCACCGGCACCCGCCTGTACCAGAACAGTATGCAGGCCCTTGGCAGTCAGCTTTTTGACGGTTTCTGGCGTGGCCGCCACGCGCGTTTCTCCTGCACGCGTTTCGGCAGGTATGCCTATGTGCATGGATATTCTCCCTTGTTATTTTGATGATTCATTAATTAAAAAATTGCGACATGGATCCAATTTTGGTACCAAATTATAAATCAATTTAAAACAGATTGAATCCCGACGGTATTTTCTGTTTTACCAGGAAACATGGCTACTGCCCCGTTGCAGACAATGGCCGATCCAGCGACTCGTCAGTTTTTCCTGAACACTGTTCTGGCGTAAACGTGAAGCCAATCCACTGAAATCGACCAGATCCAATGGTTGATCCTGATTGAAGCAGGAAAAAACATAAGAAATTTCTCCTGTGACAGGATCCTTTTGCGGTTGCAGACATTGCGCACAGATTTCCTTCATCATGCACTGCATCGGGGAATTGATCGAACCCACCGCAAAATGCTCTACTTTAAGATAAGGTGCAAGCTGCTGGTGCCGTGCGGCAGCTACGGCTGCCATCATCCGGTCGGAGCCAATAGCAATGATGCGGTCAGCGGCCTGCATCGAGATCGGTGTATTACCGAGTTCACCACTGGCATAAGCAACCATCGCCTGTACGATATTTCCGACATAACTAAGATCACCCGGGCGTGAAGGTTGAAACCCGGGCGCTTCATCACTGCACCAGACGATGGTATCCGCAGCCGCTTCTATTTCTGCTACTTTATAACGGTCAGCCAGCTTCTTATAACCGGCGAAATACAAAACTTTACAACCAGCAGCGCGTGCAGCGGCACCAATCGAGAATAGTACCGCATTACCCAGACCACCTCCCACCAGTACAACAGTTTCGTGAGATTCAATTTCTGTCGGAGTACCAGTAGGTCCCATCAATACAACCGGCTCACCCGATTGAAGTAATGTACATAAATTCGCCGATCCTCCCATTTCCAGTGCTATCAACGATACCAGTCCACTAGAAACATCTACTGAAGCGCCCGTGAGAGCAATTCCTTCCATAGCTAGGCGTGTCTGTTCGGAGATTCTTGCGAGCGAAGCATAATTCTGGAAGCGGTAAAATTGTCCCGGGTGGAAATGACGAGCCGCCAAGGGTGCATGGACGACAACCTCGATGATATTAGATGTCAGTCTCTCCACCTTATGGACAGTCGCGCGCAACTGCCCGCCAATCTCAGTGAAAAACCGGGAAGTGGATCGCACTGACACGGGTTCAGTCTGAGCAAGCACGCGACTGACGACCGGATACCCTTGTTTGGCACTGGCCATCGCTTTGACCACATTGCCGGAATAAGACGGATGCAAGTCACCAAAGAAGCTGATGAAGCGCCCGTCATTTGTGTGATTCAGTAATACCGCAGGTATTTCCGGTTTAGGATTGCCCCGAGTTGCATCAATAAACTGACCATTCTCATCACAGGAAGCAAAATAACGTCCATTCAGTTTAAAGTTATGTGCATCTTCACGCGCCAGAACGGTATTAGGCTGAGTTCCTGCGGCGACCAGGATCGTCCGGGCAGGTTGAGTCACCTCGTTAACTTTATACCAGCTGCCCTCTTCATTGATTGCCTGAACAGCAAAACGGATAGTTTGAACATGCTCCCACTGATCAATATCGATTCTCAGTGGTGTCAGACCTTCAGCGAAATATATCCCCTCCTCCAACGCTTTCTCTACTTCTTCGTGATTGAGGGTATAGGAAGGACTGTCAATCAAACGTTTCCGATAGGCAATCATGGCGCCTCCCCATGATTGCAGCAATGCTGCAACACGGGGTTCGCGCTCTTCCCGCGCAGCCTGTGCTTTTTCACTGCGAATAGCTCGAGCATGATTCATGAATTCTTCAGCGATTTCGCGTTCTTCACTGTCCCAATTCGCTTGTATCGCGGCTTCACCCTGTACTGCAGCCAGTATTTCATAACGTCGCAGGAATTTTTCCACCTGAATCGGATAATAGGCCAATGCTTCCGTTGCGGCATCGATTGCTGTCAATCCACCCCCAATCACCACTACCGGCAATCGTAATTGCATATTGGCGATAGAATCACTCTGAGCAGCACCTGTCAGCTGAAGTGCCATCAGGAAATCGGAAGCTGCACGCACACCCCGTGCCAGTCCGTTAGGAATCTCCAGAATAGTCGGACGCCCTGCACCTGCTGCCAGCGCAATATGATCAAACCCGAGATCCCATGCATCCTCGACAGTCAATGTGCCACCAAAACGTACACCACCGAACAATGCAAATTCCGAACGCCGTTCCAACAGCAAACGGATCAGTTTAAGAAAATTCTTGTTCCAGCGTACTGTAATGCCATATTCAGCTACTCCTCCAAACCCTGCAGGTAACCGCTCATCCAGATCTTCACTTAATTGCTCGACATCAAAAATTGGAGTAAAGGTACTACGTTCACCCTTTATATTTACTCCGGACAGGCTGGTCGATAAAGGCTCTATTTTCAATCCATCCACGCCAACGACGGCATGCCCGTCATTCATTAGGTGATGCGATAGTGTATAGCCCGCTGGCCCCATTCCCACTACCAGCACTTTTTTACCTGTTGCTGCTTTAGGATAGGGTCTGAGTAAATCAAGAGGATTCCAGCGTGTCAACAGGCTGTAAATCTCAAACCCCCAGGGAAGTTCGAGTACATCTTTCAATGTCCGTGTTTCTGCCTGGGGAATATTGACGGGATCCTGTTTCTGATAAATACAGGATTTCATGCAATCGTTACAGATACGATGCCCGGTTCCTGCGCACATTGGATTATCCAGTACGATCATGGCCAGACTACCAATTGCCACACCCTGGGTCTTGAGCTTGTGAAACTCCGAAATTCGCTCTTCCAGCGGACAACCGGCAAGTAATACACCCAGGTCATTTTTTTTGAAAGCTTTTACTTCAGGAATCTCTTTCGATTTCTGCGGAAACCCTTTCGAGCAGGAATCTTTACCCTGTTCATGGCACCAGATACAGTAATTGGCTTCATCCAAAGCACCAGTCAGGTCGGTTCCCTGGTCCGTCAGTGAAAAACCTTCTCGATAGCGAACATGATCGAGACTATGAACCGTATATCCATTACGATCATCGCTCACCAGGGATAACAAATGCTGAAAATCCAGTTTGTGCGGAGATTTGAACAAAATGCCCTGACGGGTATGTGCCTGCCCTTCAGGTGTGCGCAGTGCCCAGGCAGCATAATGCAGTGCAAGTTCGAGCTGAGCCGCGTGATTGACTTCATCTTCCATCCAGCGCGCAACGTGTGATGCAAAAACCAGTTCTGAAAAAGGTTGATCAAACTCTTCAATCAGTTTCTGTTCAAGTACTGATCCGTTCAACGTTTGCAATACTTCGTCACTTACCTTGGTTTTGGCACGCCGCTGTACAAACTGACGCTTACAAAAATAAAGGGGAGCGAGTTCATGATGACGTGCAGCAAGTGCACTGACTGCAGCTTTAATGCCAAATAGCGTCGCAATGAAATCTTCCAGCCAGGGTGCAACTTCAATCAATAAAGCAGATTCATCCTTCCGGGCCAGCAGTTCCGGGTTCTGACGAGCCTGAATCAGATGATCATGTAACGTAGGATTACCTTCCTTGAGGAAATTCAGGAATATCTGATCGAGTTTAATCAAGCCGGCTCGTTCGTATAATTCAGGAAAAGATATACCAAATTCAAGAGCGAGTGCCGTAACGGCAGCCGTTGGAGAAGTGGTAAGTACTGATCGAGAATCAATCATATTTTTATCAGTTAAGGAATATTTTTCAGATACGAATAGGGAAACAGATTGAAGTGAAGCCTGTACCGATCAGGGCAATCAATGACTCAGCAAATCATTCCGGCGGCAACAGTATTATTACTGACCTCATCGATCAGGATAAAACAGCCGGTTCCGCGGTTTTGGGTATAGGCATCAATAACAAGCGGTTGCTGTACTTTTATTCCAATCCGGGCGATATCGTTCATTGTCAGCGCATCAATCGCCTCATGATTCATCGTATTGATATCGACCCGATAATCGATACGAGCAATCAGACCTTTGATCATGTGCGTGGTATGTTTAACGATATATTTGCGGCCAGGGTCGAATGATTGCTCTGATAACCAGCACAGCATGGCATCGAATTCTCTGGTAACTTGCGGTGGCTCTCCACCATTGACCAGCATGTCCCCCCGCGAAATATCCAGATGATCTTCAATCGTCAATGTAACCGACTGCGGGGCAAATGCCGTTTCCAGAGTGCCATTATAGAAAAGGATTTCTTTGATACGCGAAGTCAAACCAGACGGCAGTACCGTTACGGTATCTCCCACATGTACGAAGCCGGATTCAATTCTTCCCATATAACCACGGAAATCATGCATGGCTTCCGTTTGCGGACGGGAAACCCACTGTACCGGAAAACGAAAATCGTGCGTATTGACATCATGCTTTATATCAATGGTTTCCAGATAGTCCAACAAGGGTTGACCCGAATACCAGCCCAGGTTGTCACCGCGTTCCACGACCATATCCCCTACTAATGCGGACATCGGAATATATTCAACGGAACGCGAACCCAGCCCTTGCAAAAATGCGGAGAATTCGGTGCGAATCTGATTGAAGACATCCTGAGAATAACCAACCAGATCCATCTTATTGACTGCCACCACCAAATGGGGAATACCTACCAGACTGGCAAGATAGGCATGTCTCCGGGATTGTGTCAGAACACCTTTGCGTGCGTCTATCAGGATAATTGCAAGATTGGCAGTAGAGGCACCTGTTACCATATTACGGGTATATTGCTCGTGGCCAGGCGTATCAGCAATAATAAACTTGCGTTTTGGGGTAGTGAAGTAACGATAGGCTACATCGATGGTGATTCCCTGCTCCCGTTCCGCCTGCAAACCGTCAGTAAGGAGTGAAAGATCTACTTTCTCCATTCCCCGCTTATTGGAGGTCTTCGCAATGGCATTCAGCTGATCCTCGAAGATAGATTTGGAATCATGTAATAAGCGCCCGATCAGGGTACTTTTACCATCATCCACACTTCCGGCGGTAATAAATCGAAGTAACTCGGCATGCTCGAGGCCAACATTTTCAACGACAGACATGTCTCAGAAAACCTATGAAGATAAAAAATAATACCGAAGTTGCTTCAGCGCTACTCTAAAAATAGCCTTCCCGCTTCCGCAATTCCATTGATGCTTCTGAAGTCTGATCATCCATGCGTGTTGCACCTCGTTCAGTAATTCGCGTCAGTGCTGTTTCTGCAATGATCTCTTCAACATTTTTGGCATGAGAAGCAACCGGGCAGGTACAACTCATATCACCGACAGTACGAAACCGCACCATCATGTTTTGTGCACGCTCACCTGCTTTGGGTTGTACCAGATACGATATCGGTAACAGGCCGTTATCCCGTACAATCACTTCTCTTTCGTGTGCGAAATAAATTGATGGAATTTCAAGCTGCTCCCGCCCGATATATTCCCATATATCCAGTTCCGTCCAGTTACTGATCGGAAAAACCCGGATATTCTCCCCAGGATGTGTCCGGGTATTGTAGAGACTCCATAATTCCGGGCGCTGGTTTTTCGGATCCCACTGACCGAATTCATCACGGAATGAGAAGATGCGTTCCTTCGCCCGCGCTTTTTCTTCATCTCTGCGAGCACCACCAATACAGGCATCAAATCCGAATTCCTCGATTGCATCCAGCAGTGTAATCGACTGAAAAGGATTACGACTCTGATTTCCAGATCGTAAAACTACACGACCGCGCTGAATGGAATCTTCCATACTGCGCACAATCAGGCGCTCTCCCAGTTTTTTTGCCCGGTAATCCCGGAATTCGATTACCTCCGGAAAATTATGGCCGGTATCGATATGCATCAACGGAAAAGGAAATCGGCTGGGACGAAAAGCCTTCTCGGCCAGCCTAAGCAAAACGACCGAGTCTTTCCCCCCAGAAAAAAGCAGGACAGGATTGGTACATTCTGCTGCAACTTCCCGCATGATATGGATCGCTTCACTTTCCAGTGCATCCAGATGAGTAAAATATGACCTTTGGTTCATCTTGTTCGTTTTTAAATACTGATTTACGCTTCTACTTTCTTGGTATGCAAACCACATTCCCTGGAATCAGGGTTTTCCCACCACCACCGCCCCGAGCGAATATCTTCCCCTGGTGTGATCGCCCGGGTACAGGGGGCACAACCAATACTGGGATAAAAGCGATCATGCAATGCATTGTAGGGAACATCGTGCTGCCTGATGTAGTTCCATACATCTTTCTCAGTCCAGTCACAGAGTGGATTAAATTTGTGCAAGCCGTGATCACTATCATATGCCGACAACTGCAGCTCTTCGCGTGTCGCCGATTGCTCGCGACGCATCCCCGTAATCCAGGCTTTTTTACCAGCCAGCGCCCGCTTCAGAGGTTCGACCTTACGTATGTAACAACAGCGCTTACGTAAGGCGACACTATCATAAAACCCGTTTGGGCCATGCTGTGCTACATAGTGCTCAACAACTGATGCATCGGGAAAATAAGCGTGGATGGAAACTCCATAACGCTCTTTTACCTTCTGCATCAGGTCATAAGTTTCCTCCGGCAGGCGTCCGGTATCCAGGGTGAACATACCAACTCCCGGATAATGGCGTGCAATCATATCTGTCAGCACCATATCCTCAGCACCAAAACTACTGGCAAACACCGAAGGAGAATAATCCCGCTGAATATCGCCTAACAAACTGTGTAACTGCTCAACCTTTTGCTGCAATGCCTGCTTACCCATATTAATAGGACGTTATTTTACCTGACAAACACCCATTCACAAAAACATCTACATAAGCTTATTAATCTCGACTTGATGCGACTGCTATTGCACTATTTTTAGTACATCAAACGATACACAGCACAGATGACATTATGTTGTGCTGTTTTTTTAAATATGTATGCAAGCATAGCAATAATATTTATAATTTAAAAGAATATTAGACTAATTATATATTATTTATTTTTATATAGATGAAACTTCAGCAGTTAAAATATCTTCACGAAATTGCAAAACAAAAGCTGAATTTATCCAAAGCAGCGAATGCTCTGCATACTTCACAACCTGGAATCAGCCGACAGATTCAACTGCTGGAACAAGAACTGGGAGTTGAGATTTTTACCCGTCACGGCAAACGCATTATCAGCATTACACAGCCAGGGCTTGCGATCCTGAAAACTGCCCAACGGATGCTGCAGGATGCGGATAATCTGAAAAAAATTGGAAATGAATTTAATGACAAGGAAAGCGGTACATTTATTATTGCAACTACTCACACACAAGCACGATATGTACTCCCCCCTGTAATCAAGCGCTTCATCGAACATTACCCGAAAATCAAGCTGTCCTTACGACAGGGAAGTCCCATAGAAATAGCCACCTGGGTTTCATCTGGTGAAGCCGATTTAGCGATAGCAACTGAAGCCATCGAATTATTCGATGAACTTGTCATGCTACCTTGTTACGAATGGAATCGCTGCATCGTGGTTCCACCCCGACATCCATTACTCCAGCTTAAGGAGTTAACACTTGAATCCATCGCCCAATATACTATCGTTACCTATGATTTCGCCTTTACCGGCCGCTCCAAAATCAACCAAGCATTTGAATCCAAAGGGCTGAAACCCAACGTGGTCCTGACAGCACTTGACGCAGACGTAATCAAAACCTATGTAGAAATAGGTTTAGGTGTAGGGATTCTGGCAAAGATGGCCTTTGATCCAGTTCGCGATAAAAAGCTACGGGCTATTGATGCCGCGCATCTGTTTGAGCCCAGCACTACCCGCATCGGTATCTGTCGCAACAGCTACATTCGCCACTACGTTTACGATTTTATCGAGATGTTCGCCGCTCATCTTGACATGGAAACAGTTAATAAACTACTCAAAAACTCCGAAAATCAACAGCTCTCTATAACCAGCAATAAATAAATCTCTCGCTAGGCCTGGATTGATGATCGAACCGCTTTCTGATAGACTTCGCCCCTTAAAATTTTCGGTATATTTATCCGGAAAGTGGGGTCAGCGCGACATAAATATAAATATTATCGCTGAAATACCCACTCTGCCTGACAGTCCGCAGCACTCACAACAAGAAAGCTTAATAAGCGAGCACCAACGTCATTGAAGAATAAATTCTCTGATCAGGAATTAGGGTAGCTCATCTCTATAATTTTATATTTGATTGGCAGCATAAATTTCTCTGACTATCCTGATGTCCTTTATATAACAAAATACAATATATAACTAATTTAATATTCTTTTGAATTATAAAAATAATTGCTATCCTTGCACACTCTTAGAGAGTGATGTAACAACAAAACTAAAACAGACGTAAACGGTTTTTTAATTGATTTGTCCATACCTACAAAATATTCAGGATATTTTAGTCACGCGCTGGATATCCTACTTCTACGTATTTCTACGTGTGAAAAACTTCCAAAATATAGAATAAAATGATGGCATCACAACTCTCGGGAGTCGCACTGACTGCGGAACAGTGGCAACTTGTCGAGGCACTAGGCTCTTCGCTTACACCTGAACATGCATACTGGATCAGCGGCTATTTTGCCGGCCTCGGATCAGCTTTGTTACGCAACAGTGGCACAGTCTCCCAGTCTCCAGATGTACGCATTCCCCCAGTAGTAACACAAGCAGAATCCGTTGCAGCTCGTTCACTTACCATTCTTCACATCAGTGAAACCGGTAACAGCACCGAACTGGCAATCCGCCTGGCAACACTGGCCGTTGAGCAAGGACTCAATCCCACACTCGTTGGCATAGCTGATTACAAGGTTCGCAGACTCAAAGAAGAGCAGGATCTACTGATTATTACTTCCACTCATGGCGAAGGAGATCCACCTCAGTCCGGAATGGAATTTTTTGAATTTGTCGAAGGCCGTAAGGCACCCTCACTACCCGACTTGCGCTACGCCATACTCGCATTGGGCGACATGAGCTATGAACATTTTTGTGGTGCCGGTAAACGTCTCGATGAGCGTTTAGAAGCCTTGGGCGCAAAACGGCTGCAACCACGCGTCGATTGTGATGTGGATTACGAAGACCCGGCAGCCGCATGGAGTACCGGTATACTGGCATTGCTCGACGCCGAGCAAGCATCGGCCATATCATCGGCCGCCTCACCATCAAAGACAACAGGCGGTACTCAGCAAGCTAACAATTCAGTTTATAGTAAACGAAATCCTTTCCCGGCAACTGTCATTGACAATATTGTTCTCTCTGGTCGAGGCTCGACCCGGGAAACACACCATATTGAAATTTCACTTGCTGATTCCGGCCTGACCTACGAACCGGGTGATGCATTAGGCATCGTGACTAACAACGATCCCGCAATGGTTGAAGCACTACTGGCTGCGCTCAGCATGAATCCAGACGCACCACTCACGGTAAAGGGTCAGACAACGACTCTCTTTGATGCACTTGGCAAATCGTTCGAAATCACCACAGCAACGCTGCGTTTCCTTGATCACTGGGGAGAATTGACCGGCACGACTGATATCTTTTCCGCAATGGACAATACCAAGCGCGCAGCATTCCTTCATGATAATCATATAATTGATATCATTCGCGCCTATCCACTCAAGGGCCTTGATCCGCAGCGTTTTGTGGACGGACTGCGCCCATTGCAACCGCGCCTCTATTCCATTGCCTCCAGTTTGTCGATCTGTCCTGATGAGGCACATATCACTGTTGCGCCAGTACGCTATAAGCTGCATGGGGAACCTCGCTCAGGTGTCGCTTCCGGTCATCTGGCAGATCGGGCCATAGCTGATTCCGTATTACCGGTTTATATCCAGAGTAACCCTCACTTCCGATTACCATCCAACGGCGAGCCGATCATCATGATCGGTGCCGGGACCGGTGTGGCACCCTATCGTGCCTTCATGCAGGAGCGTGAAGCAAATGGCGGTGGCCGCTCCTGGATGTTTTTCGGTGAACGTAATTTCCGTAACGATTTTCTTTATCAGACCGAATGGCAGGACTGGCTGAAGAATGGTGTCTTAACAAAAATGGAAGTCGCCTTCTCACGTGACGGAGCAGAGAAGGTGTATGTACAGCATCGCATCTATGAGCATGCGCACGATGTCTATGCCTGGCTGGAAGAAGGTGCCTATATTTACTTATGTGGCGATGCTTCGCACATGGCACCCGATGTTCATAACATACTGGTCACCGTTATTGAAGAACAGGCAAGCGTTCAACGTGAGGAAGCAGAAGAATATCTTCGCGATTTGCAACGCGATGGGCGCTATCAGCGCGATGTTTATTGAGAATACAAATGGCAAATACCCTTCCCCCAACTGACCGCAGTTGCGATATATCCCAACCGCTTGAACGGCTAAGTCCGGATGAATCACTCAAGGCTGAAAGTGACTATCTGCGTGGCACAATCGCACTTGGTTTGTTGGATCGCATTACATCCGCCGTGCCCGGCAACGATATCAAGTTGATGAAGTTTCACGGTATTTATGAACAAGACGATCGTGAAGTTCGTGATGAGCGCCGCCGCCAGAAACTGGAACCCGCTTTTCAGTTCATGATTCGTGTACGCTTGCCGGGAGGCATCTGTACAACCGAGCGCTGGTTGAAGATTTCAGACCTGGCCCGCGCCCATGGCAATGAAACATTGCGCATGACTACACGACAGACTTTCCAGTTTCACTGGGTGCTCAAGCAGAATATCGTTCCGGTGATCCGTGGTCTTCACGAAGTATTGCTCGATACAGTAGCTGCATGTGGAGATGACTCACGCGGAGTAATGGCGACGGTCAACCCGCAATTCCCTGCATTGCAGGCAGAACTTGCAGCACTGGCACAAACAGTGAGTGATCACGTCATTCCCAAAACCCGGGCTTATCATGAAATCTGGTATGGCGAAGAGCGGATTGCTTCATCCGAACCGGAAGAGCCATTCTACGGGCAAACCTATATGCCTCGTAAATTCAAAATCGGATTCGTGATTCCACCCAATAATGACATTGATATTTATGCGCAGGATCTGGGTTATATCGCAATCATTGGTGAAGACGGGAAAATAGCAGGTTTCAATGTTGCAATCGGTGGTGGAATGGGGCGTACTGACAAGGCGCCGCGTACCTATCCTCGTACCGCATCAGTCATCGGTTTCATTACACCGGATAGACTTATTTCTGTTACCGATGCTGTCATGAGTGTCCAGCGTGACTATGGCAATCGTGCCGATCGGTCACGTGCACGTTTTAAATATACGATTGATGATAAGGGACTGGACTGGATCAAACTTGCCATTGAAGATCGAGCCGGGCCGCTCGAATCGGCACGCCCCTATGACTTTACCTCCAATGCGGATATTTACGGGTGGATTGAATCAAATGATGGATTTCATCACTTCACACTCTTTATCGAGAACGGCCGCTTAAACCGGGATACGCTTGATAAAATTGCCCAGATTGCCCATGTTCACAAAGGGCATTTTCGCCTGACTCCCAATCAGAATCTCATGATTGCCAACGTTGCCACGGCTGACAAACCTGAGATAGAAGCATTGCTAAGGGAAACAGGATTAATCACCTTTAATGAGCGCAGTGTACTACGCCTGAACTCAATTGCATGTGTCGCCCTGCCAACCTGCGGCCTGGCAATGGCTGACAGCGAACGTTATCTGCCCGATCTAATTACGAAGATCGAGGGAATCCTTGCTCGATACAATCTGCAAGACGAACCGATTACCCTCAGAATGACGGGATGTCCCAACGGGTGCAGTCGCCCTTTCATTGCGGAAATTGGACTTACCGGCCGTGCACCGGGCAAATACAACCTTTACCTGGGTGGTGGCTTCCACGGCCAGCGCCTCAATCGCCTTTACCGCGAAAATATCGGTGAACCGACAATCCTTGAAGCGCTTGATGAAGTACTCGGCCGCTATGCAACAGAGCGACTGCCTGATGAGCACTTTGGTGATTTTACGATTCGCGCCGGTATTATCCGCGAGGTAACGGAAGGACGTTTCTCGAATGACTAAGAGAAACTACCGCTACCGCACGCTATCTGTCTGTTGACATCAACAGCTGCCCGCTATGATGCTCTTTTCCTGGTCCCGGTAACAACCGTAATTTATTCAATACAATATAGAGCAGCTTTTTACCAATGCCTGACAATCACCCGTCAGGTAAGGTGATTATCAGGTTAATATTCGGGTTACAGCTTGGCACCGGTCCCTACCAGTGCTGCAGAAACAATCTTATAAGAAAATGATTCAGGCTCCAGGCTGTTCTGCTGGCGCCCATCGATTTCCGCATGAGGGTAGCTGAAAAACGGCAGCTTGCTGATGGCGGCACTCGCTTTAGTGGTACCGAGGTCAACATTCTCTCTTTCATTGAATGCCACCCAGTTCATCTCCCAGGAACCAAACAGCTTTTCCCTTAGCTGACTGATCGAATCATGGTCGCGGGGTAACGATTCTGCTGCCATAACTCTGGCCACATCGGATGGGTTTACCGGTACCCAGCCCAATCCGGAAAGATAAAATTCTGCCTGACAATGCTGAGAAGTACTGATATCGCCCGACTTACCCAGATTTTTGTTCAATATCGAATCATCGATACGAATTCCATACTGGATTCTGGCAGGAATACCGCAAGCACGTGCCATACCTACAAACAGCGTATGAATATCCGCACATTTTCCGCTGAGATTCTCCTTTCTGGAAAGCAGGCTCCGAAGATCTCCACTACCTTGACCACGCCCATTGGTATCATAGGCCACATTATCGATTACCCAGTCATAAATAGCACGTGCCTGCTGCAAAGGGGTGCGTGCATTTGCCTGACCGGTCACAGAATGCGCTGTTTTTTTCACGACATCATCCAAGGGAATATGCCGGGTGGGTTGCAAATAGCGTTTCATATTCTGAGGAATCGAAACTTTAGCAGGTGCCTGGTAAGAAGACAGATCAACACTACGGTCAGCAGTCTTGACGATGCTGCTTACCTTAACTGTACGCTCCTCCCCTTTTTGCCAGAGAGCAAAAAATACCGGTGACTGGGTACCCGGCAGCATGTAAAAGGCTGAAGCAGTAGCTTTCCCGCTCCAGTTATTTCCCTGAGTGAACTGGTAAACAGTATCACTCGCGTCCGGCAGCGGCAGCCATAGTTTTGCAACCTTGCCAGATGCGGGCAAAGTAACCTGGTACGTTAATTGATAGCTGCGCCACTTCCGGCTTGGGGACAACGCAGACGCACGCGCAACAGCTGGAAATAAAGCAGCAGCTGCAGCACTTGACCCGACTAGCTTGAAAAAACTCCTGCGTTTCATACAACTCCTCATCAATGATAGTATAGAACCCAACAAATTTATCGCTACCGGCCAACTTCGTCAATTCCCAAAACACCCCCATGCCAGACAGTCCGCTTCAGCTTTCCGCAATCGACATTACAACCGGATCGAATCCGAAATATACCATTTTATGGATGCATGGACTGGGCGCTGATGGCAACGATTTTGTACCTGTTGTACAAGCGCTCGATTTACCCGCAATCCCGATCCGCTTTCTATTTCCGCATGCTCCTCAACAGCCTGTCAGCATCAATAGCGGATACACCATGCGGGCCTGGTACGACATCCAGCATACTGATTTCATCGAGCAGGAAGATGAAACCGGAATACGCAGATCCCAGCACGCAATCGTGGAACTGATCGAACATGAAGAACGCCGGGGTATCGGGCCTGACCACCTCATCCTGGCTGGATTTTCACAAGGCGCCGCCATAGCCCTGTACACGGGATTGCGCCACCCGGACAGGCTGGCTGGTATCATCGCCTTGTCAGGCTATCTCCCGCTCGCTCATAAGATTGAACGGGAAGCACATATCACCAACAGGATAACTCCTATATTCATGGCCCATGGCCGCGCCGACTCCATCGTCCCGATTGAATTGGCGCATACCTCACTGCAACAGTTGCGTGAATACCACTACCCGGTGACCTGGCATGAATATCCGATGGAACATACTGTATGCGATCAGGAGCTGATCGATATTTCCCGCTGGCTGAAAACCATTCTGAAGTAAGGACAGATGCAAACGATGACGCATGACAACAACCACTATTCACACCGTACCGGCTGGTTACGGGCAGCAGTACTGGGTGCCAATGATGGAATCGTTTCCACTGCCAGCCTGATTATCGGAGTAGCTTCTGCTCACGCTGCTGCGGATGACATCCTCCTTGCAGGTGTAGCCGGTGTCGTTGCCGGTGCCATGTCGATGGCTGCAGGAGAATATGTTTCCGTAAGCTCTCAATCAGATACAGAAAAAGCAGATGTTGCCCGTTTATAATACAACCTTGAGAAGTATATCGATTTCGAGCTGCAGGAGCTCACGGACATCTATATAAAAAGAGGACTTCAACCCGAACTGGCCGCCCAAGTTGCCCGGGAGCTCATGGCTCACGATGCACTCGATGCCCATCTCAGGGACGAACTCGGTCTGCACGAACGAGTCAATGCAAAACCCGTCCAGGCTGCCTTCACTTCTGCAGGTATGTTCATCCTCGGTGCATCGATGCCCCTCGCAGCAACCATTATCGCACCCGCAACCCATATCATTCCGGCCGTAGCGGCTTCCTCCCTGCTTTCACTTACTGCTCTGGGAGCATTGGCAGCCCATCTCGGAAAAGCAAACATATTGACAGGAGCTGCGCGCGTCGTTTTCTGGGGAGCGCTCGCCATGGCATTCACCGCACTTACCGGCACCCTGTTCGGGATCATTATCTGAACGTAATCCCACAGCAGAGAACACTGACAGTTTTTATCAAGATAAGGAGCATCATTTGGATCTGATTTTATGGCGCCATGCCGAAGCGGAAGACAGCATTCCCGATGCCACCCGCAAGCTGACCGAGAAAGGTTTGAAACAGGCGCAAAAAATGGCCCGCTGGCTTGAACCCAAATTACCAAAGGATACGCGCATCATCGTCAGCCCCGCTACGCGTACACAGCAAACCGCCTTGGCACTGACCAGCCATTTTGAGAGCAGCGACCAGATAGGAACGAGCACCACTCCGCACAGAGTACTCAATACAATTGCCTGGCCGGAAGAAGAAGGCACGGTGCTGGTAGTGGGGCACCAACCAACTCTTGGCAAAATTGCCTCTCTCCTGCTGAAAGGAGATGAAACCGGCTTCTCTGTGCGAAAAGGCTCGATCTGGTGGTTCAGCTACAAACAAAAAGATGAACGGGAAAGCATCATCCTGCGCGCAGTGATGACACCCGAGATATTGTAGAGACCGGACCATTTCTTCCAAATAACATGGAAAAACGACCTACTGACACCGATCTGGTGACATTCATCCACTCAGTATCCTTGTTTTTCCAGAACCAGATCAAACCCCAAATACTGCTCCCATGAAAATACTGCCTTCCCTGTTTTCTCCTGCCGGTAAAAACGCAAAATTATCCATCGTCATTTACCATCGCGTTCTGCCGGAACCGGATCTGCTGACGGGAGAAGGCGGAATTGCACAGTTCGAAAAGGGATTGAGTTATCTGACCAACAACTTCGATATTTTGCCTTTATCTGAAGCAGTCAATAAGCTACGCAACGGTACCCTGCCCAGCCGTGCCGCCTGCATCACATTTGATGACGGCTATGCGGACAATGCTGAAATTGCACTCCCTATTCTGCAGAAACAGGGCGTAACTGCAACATTCTTCATCGCTTCCGGCTTTCTCGATGGGGGAAGAATGTGGAACGATACCGTCATCGAATCGGTACGCCGGGCCAAAGAAGACAAACTGGATTTGAATGCAATCGGTTTGGGAAACCACGCCATCGCCACACTTGAACAAAGGCGGGAAACCCTGAATCTGCTGATCGACAAACTGAAATACCTGCCCCATGAGGCACGAGCCTCCCAGGTGGACAAACTCAGTACCGTTATCGCCGCCGACCTGCCGGACAATCTCATGATGACCTCGGCGCAAGTTCGGCAATTGCACGATGCAGGCATGGAAATAGGCGGCCATACCCTCACCCACCCGATTCTCGCCAGCATCGATGATACTGCCGCACGTACCGAAATAGCAGAAGGCAAGGCAAAACTCGAAGCCATTATCGATACACCCTTGCGCCTGTTCGCCTACCCGAACGGCAAACCGGGAAAAGATTACTTGTCTACACACGTAAGAATGATCAAGGATATCGGATTTGAAGCGGCCGTTTCAACCGCATGGGGTGCTGCCCGACAGGATAGTGATATGTTCCAGCTACCGCGCTTCACCCCCTGGGATAAAAGCGAATGGCGCTATGTACTGCGCATGGTGCAGAACATGAGGCAGGGAATCCGGACTGTGTAATAGGTAATTCTATTTCCAAATCAAAAATGAGGAGAAGGCGAGCCCCAGACAGTATGAACAATACGGCAAAGGGAAGCCAACAAAGTAAGTTTTGATTTAGAATTGGAATAATATTTATTTAGTCCTCATCTACCCGGGTAACCGGGCGCTGTACCAAAAATCTATATCTTCAGTCAGAATGATATTGACTACATCACAGACGCTACAATCATACCTACTCAAGCCCTGAATATGGGTCACTCTCCCAATAAAAACAGGCAGTTAGCCTCAACATAGAAACACGGGAATAGTAGATCCACCTGCTCAACCTGTTTATCCAAAGTAACGAGCGAAATTCAGCATACGCATGGAAGGAGGAATGATCCAGACAGGTCGAGCAGTCATCAAGTACTGCCAAATCGTAAGGTAAAGCAGGTACTGAGTCGGTCCTGAATAATTGGTTATGTTGCGAATCTGGTCAGAAGGCAGAGGTTAC
>OBJA01000305.1_pt1 | contig 45123 bp, 40 predicted proteins | sample 1519751 | NCBI WGS metagenome assembly OBJA01 (sample SAMEA3881238, study PRJEB22517) | soil metagenome | biome: lake sediment; feature: soda lake sediment; material: sediment, water from around vicinity | place: India | collected 2013-12-23 | depth 3 m
CGTGTACTCAAGCCTGGCTGATCGCCCGAAGGTGCGGTGCTGCTGAACGGTTACCCTATTCGCAGGCCTGCTGGTGAATGGCCTCCAGGCGGCGGCGGTATTCGTCGGCGTCGATTCGGGCGCCCCGCAGGCCGCCCCGCAGGTTGATTTCACCCAGATAAAAGGTGTTGTCGGGGAGGAGCAGCAGGTCCAGGTGGGCATAGTGAAAAAGCCCCCGGGCCATCACCCGGCGGCAGAAGTCCTCCTGGTCGGCGCTCAGATCCCAGGGCTGGCTGTGGCCGCCGCAGTGGAGATTGTGGCGGGGCCCGGCCGGGTTGTGGCGCCGGTAGGCCTCCTGGTAGTCGCCCAGGATAATCACCCGGATATCCCGGACTTCGGCCAGGAAGGGCTGGAGGACGAAGGGCAGGGGCAGGGAGCCCAGGGTGGCGGCGTTGATCACCTCCTCCACCGAATTCCAGAAGAGCACCCCCATGCCGGCATTGGCCCGGTCCAGCTTGCTCACCACCCGGCCGATGCCGGCCTGGTGGTAAACGGCGGCGGCCCGGTGGAGGGCGTGGAGGTCGTGGATCGGCAGGGTGTGGGGCGGCATGAAGGGGCTCAGCACCGCGGCCTGCATGGCCTTGGAGCGGGCCAGGGCCTGGGCCGGGGCGGCGGGGAACAGCTTGACGCCGCGAGCGGCCAGGTCCAGCAACAGGTATTCCTCGCCGGGGGCCAGGCGCACCCGGCCGTTCACCAGATCGCCGGCGGCCAGTTCATGGTACTCACGGCGCAGGGTATCGTTGTCGCGGATCAGCCGCCGGGGCCGGGACATGGCGCGGGCTAAAAGAGCATTTCCAGAAAACGGGAATGGAAATGGGAGAGGTCGTGGTGGCACTCGCCGCAGTAGAGCCGGATCTCGCCCATGATCTGCGATTCGTCGCTCTCCTGGGTAAAGGAACCGTCCCGGTTCTGGCGATAATGGGTGGTCAGCACCACGTTGTCGGCCACTTCCAGGAAGTCGGAGTCGTTGCCGCAATGGGGACACTTGATCAGGGCGAGGTTGCGGCTGAGCTGCTGCCGGCTCTGCTGGCCGGCCTGGCCCTCCACCCCCCGTTTACCGTAATCGGATTCGATATTCATCATTCTCCCGTACAGGCTTGCCATAAAAGTTGAAAGCAAGCCTGTAACTATATCCCCATTGTCCCCCAGCGTCAATGGGCCTTTATTATTCTAGCCGAAACGGCCGGTTATGTACTCTTCGGTGCGTTGCTGGTCGGGGTTGGTGAAGATCCTGTCGGTGGTGTTGAATTCAATCAGGTCGCCCACGTAGAAGAAGGCGGTGTAGTCGGAGATTCGCGAGGCCTGCTGCATGTTGTGGGTGACGATGACAATGGTCACCTGCTCCTTGAGTTCGGTCATCAGCTCCTCGATCCGGATGGTGGACTGGGGGTCCAGGGAGCTGGTGGGTTCGTCCATCAGCAGCACCTCGGGTTCCACCGCCAGGGCCCGGGCGATGGAAAGCCGCTGCTGCTGACCGCCGGAAAGCGAGCCGCCGGGCAGGCTGAGCCGATCCTTGACCTCCTCCCAGAGGGCGGCGCCCCGCAGGGCCTTTTCCGCCACCGCCGCCAGCAGTTTTTTTTCTTTGATCCCCACCAGCTTGAGGCCGGCCACCACGTTATCGAAGATGGACATGGTGGGAAAGGGGGTGGGCTTTTGGAATACCATCCCGATTCGCCGACGGATGGTCACCGGATCGACACCGGGGGCATAAATATCCCGTCCGTCCAGCAGGGCCTGGCCGCTGACTCGGGCGCCCCGGGTGAGATCGTGCATCCGGTTGAGCGAGCGCAGAAAGGTGGTCTTGCCGCAGCCGGAGGGGCCGATCAGGGCGGTGATCCGTCGGTTGTGGATGGGAATGCTGACATCACGCACCCCACTGGTCTCACCGTAATGAACGGTCAACCCCTTGGTTTCCATCCGAATTTCTTCCGCCGCAAAACGCGGCCTCTTGGTCTCGCTCACAGTCGTCACTCCTAAATTGTTGTAAAAAAATACAGCAAGATACTTGGCGCTGAAGGTGCGGCAGTGCCGCAGATTTGGGCAAGCGGCCCGGCACCGCGTACCCCGGGTACGCAAGTCGGGCCGATCGCCCAAAGATGTGGTGCTGCCGTGCCTTCAGCAACGGCGTATTGCTAATCTGGCCGCGATAAAGGTCACGATCACCAGGCTCAGCAGGACGATGCCGGCGGCCCAGCCCATTTCGTGCCACTGCTGGTAGGGGCTGATGGCCAGGCTGTACAGGCGCTGGGGCAGGGTGTCCACCGGGCCCAGAATCCAGCCGGTCCAGCGGCTGGGCAGATAGTTGTTGCCGAATGAGGTGAACAGCAGGGGGGCCGCTTCCCCCACCGCCCGGGCAAAGGCGATCAGAATGCCGGTGACCAGCCCCACCTTGGCGGCGGGAATAATGGCCGAGATCACCACCCGCCAGCGGGGCAGGCCCAGGGCCAGGCCGGCCTCGCGGATGGACCAGGGGATGATGGAAAGGGCGCTTTCGGTGGAGCGGGCGATGATGGGCAGCATCACAAAGCCCAGGGCCACCGCCCCGGAAAACCCGGAAAATGAACCCATGGGCTTGACGATCAGGGCAAAGGCCAGCAGCCCCTTAAGGATGGCCGGCATCCCGTTCAGAGTGTCGTTGAGTAGCCGCAGCAGCGGATTGAGGCGATGGTCGGGGTACTCGGCCAGCATGATCCCGGCCCCGATTCCCAGGGGGACCGCCAGGAGCAGGGCCATGGTGTCCACCACCAGGGTGCCGATGATGGTATGCACCAGCCCGGTGGGCTGCCCCATGATGGCGCGGGAAGGCGAGCCCAGCTCCTGGGTGAAGAAATCCCAGTTGAGGGCGCCGATCCCCTGGACCACCACGTAGCTGACCACGATCAGCAGCGGTACCAGGACCAGGCCGGTGGCCGTCGCCAGCAGCACCCGGATCAGATGATCCCGCAGGTAGCGCCGCCGCAGGCTAATTGGTTGAGCTGTCGAGAGATTAGCGTTCATTTGGTCATTCACCTGCTTGGTCGTTATAAGCCCCGGCCGCCCACCACCATTTTGCGCTGGACATAGGCCGCCACCAGGTTGACCACCAGGGAGATCAGGAAGAGGTAGAAGCCGATGGCCATCAGGCTGGCCAAATGCAGGTTTTCCACCGCCTCCCTGAACTCGTTGATGATCACCGACGGCATGGTGGCCGCCGGTCCCAGCAGGTTGAAGGGCAGGGTGTTTTTGTTGCCGATGAGCATGGCCACCGCCATGGTCTCGCCGATGGCCCGGCCGAAGGAGAGAATGGCCCCGGCCACGATGCCGCCCCGGGCGTAGGGCAGCACCGCCATCCGGATCACCTCCCAGCGGGTGGCACCCAGGGCCCAGGCGGCTTCCCGCTGGGAGGCCGGGACCAGGCGGATGGCGTCACGGCTCAGGGCGGCGGTGAAGGGCACGATCATCAGGGCCAGCACGATCACCGCCGTGGTCATCCCGTACCCCATGGGGCTGCCCAGGATGGGCAGCAGCTCGGGCCGGCTTTCCGCCGCCCACAGGTAAAGGGGCAGATAAAATTTTTCCCGCAGCCAGGGGGCCAGGACGAAAATCCCCCAGATCCCCACCACCACGCTGGGAACGGCGGCAATCAGGTCCACCAGGGCATCAATAATATGGGCCAGCCAGCGGGGGGCGTATTCGGCGGAAAAGATGGCCACCGCCAGAGCGGGGAAAAATGAGAGGGCCAGGGCCGCCACGCTGGTGACCACGGTGCCGATCAGGAAGGGCAGGGCGCCGAACTCCAGCCGCAGGGCCGGATCCCAGGTGGTGCCGCCGAGGAAGCCCAGGAAGCCGAAACGGGCGATGGCGTCGGAGCCCTCCAGATAGAGTACCACCGCCAGGGCAATGGCCAGCCCCATCACCGTCAGGCCGAAGACGGTGACCAGGACGGCAAAAACTCGGTCTCCCAGCCAGCGATAAAGCAGGGGCGGGGTGCGGAGAACCGTTTTGGCAAGAGAGGCGTCGCTGTTCAAAGCTCGGTTCCTGTGCTGATTCTTTAAGTTAACGGTCGCCCAGCAGGCGGGTCCCGATATTCTCACCCTGCCACTTGAGTTGGCGGATCATGGCGTAGTTGCGCTCCAGGGCGGCCTTGGGCAGCCGGGCATAGCCCAGGGGTTCGGAAAGCTCCTGGCCTTCGGTGATGGCCCAGATCAGGAAGCGGACCAGCTCTTCGGCCTGGGCCTTGCTGTTGATGGCCCGGTTTTTGTCCAGATGCTCATAGACCAGCATCCAGGCAAAGCCGGCGGCGGGGTAGCCCTCCGGAGCCGGGGTGTTGGTGAAGAGCACCCGGGTGTCCTCGGGCAGCTCGATGTTGGCGGCGGCGGTGGTGGCCGCGAAGCTGGGCTTGATCACCTTGCCGGCGGCATTGACCACGTGGCCGTAGCTGATCTTGTTCAGGACGGCGTAGGAGAGCGAGTTGTAGCCCAGGGCGCCGGGGGTGTTCATCACCACCCCGGCCACCCCTTCGTTACCGTTGCCGCCGACCCCGGTGGGCCAATTGACGCTGGTGGCAAAGCCCACCCGGCCAGCCCATTCCGGGGAAACCCGGCTTAAGTAGCTGGTCCAGATATTGGTGGTGCCGGAGCCGTCGGAGCGGTGGACGATGGTCACCGGCAGGCCCGGCAGGCGTACGCCGGGGTTGAGCTTGGCGATCCGGGGATCGTTCCAGCGGCTGATCTTGCCCAGGAAGAGATCGGCCAGCAGCTCGCCGTCCATCACCAGGGGCTGGGTGACTCCCGGCAGATTGTAGGTGGGCACCACGTCGGCCAGGGTGATGGGCAGGTTGAAGGCCCGGCCGCCGGTGCGACTCTCGATGTCGGCCATGATCTGGTCGGAGAGGAAGGCTTCGGTCATCCCGAACATCACGGTCTGCTCGCTGAACTGGCGGATGCCGCCGCCGGAACCGATGGACTGATAGTTGACGGTGACCCGGCCGCCGGTCTTGGTCCGGTACTCGTCGGCCATGGCGGTGACCAGGGGGGCCGGGAAGGTGGCGCCGGCGCCCAGAATATCGACCCGCTGGGCGGCGGCCGAACCCGCCCCCAGGCTCAGGGCCAGCAGGGCGGCGGCGGCCAGGGCCGAAATTTTTTGGCGCCAGCCGGCAAGGTTGGTCTTAGGCAGTGGCAACATGGTATCCTCCTGTTTTTGAGTTGGAGGCCGGAAAACGGCCGTACGCATCGGCCCGGGGCCGGGAACCTGATTGTTCGCCGAGCCCGGGGCCGCTCGTGTTGCCGACAAGATGCCCCCGCTCTGTTTGGATTTGATTAGGATTCGTTTCGGAAACGATAAATGCTGACCAGGCCCAAGAACGATCTGGTATTATCACGCTGGTGACCAGGCGACTGCCGGCAACGGGGCGATACGGGAGAAATTAACCGTTCACCATGGGAGCTAACCTGGCGATTTAACTGGGCGTAGGCAGGGTAATGGTATGAAAAATAGTTCGGGAAATCGACGCCTGATCTGGCATTTTTATTTTGGTCAGTTGCTGGTGGCTCTGGCGGCCCTGCTGGCGGTTTCCTGGCTGGCCGGCAGCGCGGCCCGGGATTTTTACGTCCAGCAGGTGGAGGCCGATCTGGCCGCCAGAGCCCACTTATTGCAGGCCAAGGTGCTGGATTTATTGCCCCCGGAGTTGCCGGCGGCCGAAGATGCTGCCGGCTGGCCGGGGCTTTTGCAGGAGTACTGCCGGCAGGCCGGGAGTGCTTCCGCCACCCGGATCACGGTGGTGGCCCCCGATGGCCGGGTCTGGGCCGACTCGGAGCAGGAGCCGGCGCTGATGGAAAACCACGGCCGGCGGCCGGAGATCGTTGCCGCCTTGGCCGGAGCCCGGGGCCGGGATGTCCGGTTCAGCAGTTCGGTGCTTTACGACACCATGTACGTGGCCCTGCCGGTGCTCCGGGACGAGCAGGTGGCGGCGGTTTTGCGCACCGCCCTGCCCCTGACCGCCATTGACCGGGCCCTGGCGGAAATCACCCGCCGGATCGCACTGATCGGCCTCCTGATTGCTCTGGCGGTGGCGGTGGTGGCCTGGTTCAGCGCCCGGCGCCTGAGCCGCCCCCTGGAGATCATGCGAGCCGGGGCCGAAAGCTTTGCCGCCGGTAATCTTGCTCAAAAAATCGAGGAGCAGGGAGTGGAGGAGCTGGCCGCCCTGGCCCGCACCATGAACCGGATGGCCGAACAGTTGGCCGGCCGGCTGCAAACCATCGATTGCCAGCGGGGACAACTGGAAGCGGTGGTGGGCAGCATGGCGGAAGGGGTGCTCACCGTGGACGGCCGGGAGCGGCTGCTGGATATCAACCGGGCCGCCGCCGAGCTGCTGGATTTGCAGCCCCGCCAGGTTAAGGGCAAAGGCATTGATCAGGTGATTCGCAACAGCGCCCTGAAAAAAATGATCCGCCGCACCCTTAATAGCGACCGGCCGGTGGAAGGCGAGTTCACCCTGGTGGACGGCCGGAGCCGGGAGCATTTCTGTATGGCTCGCGGCAGCCGCCTGACCCTGGCCGGCAACGGCAGCGGCCGGGAGCCGGGGGCGGTGCTGGTGATCAGCGACCTCACCCGCCTGCGCCGTCTGGAAAACCTGCGCCGCGACTTTGTGGCCAATGTCTCCCACGAGCTGAAAACCCCCATCACCTCCATCGAGGGTTTTGCCGAAACCCTGCTGGAGGGTGCCCTGGAACAGCCCGAGGATGCCCGCCGCTTTGTGGCCATCATCCACAAGCAGTCCCGGCGGTTGAGCGCCATTGTCGAGGATCTGCTGACCCTCTCTCGGATCGAGCAGGAGGGCAAGCGTCAGGCCGTGCCCCTCCAGGAACTGCCGGTGCTGGAAACCTTGCGGGCGGCGGCCCGGCTCTGCGCCGCGGCGGCGGCGGAGAAGGAGATGGAGCTTACGGTTGCCGGCCCGGAAGAGCTGCGGGCCTGGATCAACCCGGCTCTGCTGGAGCAGGCCCTGGTCAACCTTATCGACAACGCCGTCAAGTACAGCCCGCCGGGCCGGCCGGTGAGCATTGCCGCCGCCGCTCGGGGGGATGAGGTGCTGCTCACGGTCAGCGACCGGGGCGCGGGCATTCCGCCCGAATCCCTGCCCCGGATCTTCGAGCGTTTCTACCGGGTGGACAAGGCCCGCAGCGCCAGTCTGGGCGGCACCGGCCTGGGGCTGGCCATCGTCAAGCATATCGTCCAGGCCCATGGTGGGCGGATCGAGGTAAGCAGCACCCCGGGCCAGGGCAGTGTCTTCACTATTTATCTGCCGGCCCGGGAGCCGGCGCCTTAAGCGGTCACCGGGCACCTGACCTTCTCTTAATTAAAATCTAATCAAATTCTAATGGTGGCTGTTTAGCTTCCCGGGCAGGTTGCCCAAGAAAAATAGAGGAAACGGATATGCCCCTGATTTTGCCTGCCATTGAAAAAGTGAAAAACCGGACCGGCGAGCTGGCCACCTTGCTGGAAGAAAACCTGCAGCGGGCCTTCAAGGCCCTGGTGGCCCGGGACGCCCGACTGGCCCGGGAGGTGATGCGGATCGACAAGGAGGAGATCGACCGGCTGGAGATCGAGCTGGAGGAGGAGTGCCTGCGGATCATGGCCCGCCATCGCCCGGTGGCCGGTGATCTGCGCTTTCTGGTGACGGTGCTCAAGATCAACGGCGACCTGGAACGGATCGGCGATCTGGTGGCCAAGATCGCCGACAAGGTGCTGCAGATCGACGCCCTGGACCCGGAGGTTTACGATGTCGCCGGGATGAAGCTGCCGGGGCTTTTTCCCGAGATGTACGAAAAAACCCTCTCCATGCTGCGGGGTACCATGGACGCCTTCAGCAACGAGGACACCGACCTGGCCTATAAGATTTGCCTCACCGACGACGAGGTGGACCGGGCCAAACGGGCCATTCGCGAAGAGCTGGAGGAGACCATCGCCCACAATCCGGCCCGCCACGCCTACCTGGCCAAGCTGATCGGGGTGGCCCGCTCCCTGGAGCGGATCGCCGATCATTGCACCAACATCTGCGAAGATGTAATCTACATGGCGCAAGGCAAAATCGTGCGCCACAAGATCAGTTAGGGCGTCGGTGCTGCCCGGCATTTTCAAAAAAACCGAGGGAGGCTGAAGGTGACAGCGGCAGGCAAGCCCGCCATCCTGGTGGTGGAGGATGATGAAAATATTCAGCAACTGGTGGGCTACAACCTGATCAAGGCCGGTTTTCAGGTGCTGTACGCCGACAACGGTGAGCAGGCCCTGGCCCTGGTTTATCGGGAAAAACCGGACCTGGTGCTGCTGGACATCATGCTGCCGGGGCTGGACGGCCGCGAGGTCTGCAAGGCCCTGCGCCGGGATCCCCGCAGCCGCCGGCTGCCCATCGTCATGCTCACCGCCCGCAGCGACGAGGATGAAATCAGCGCCGGCCTTGATCTGGGAGCCGACGACTATATCACCAAGCCCTTCAGCCCCAAAGTGCTGGTCTCCCGGATCAAATCGGCCCTGCGCCGCAGCGGCGAGGCCGATGAGGAAGGGGAGCGGGAAGGGGGGGTGGTGCGGCTTACGGAACTGGCCATCGTCATCGATCCCCGCCGTTATCAGGTGACGGTCAAGGGCGAGCCGGTGAACCTGACCCTCTCCGAATTCGGCATTCTCGAGCTGCTGGCCCGCCGCCCCGGCTGGGTCTTCAGCCGCCAGCAGATCATCGACGCGGTACGGGGCTACGATTACGCCATCACCCCCCGGGCGGTGGATGTCCAGGTTTTCGGCCTGCGCAAGAAACTGGGCGAGGTGGGCGGCTGCATCGAAACGGTGCGCGGGGTGGGCTACCGCCTCAAGTCCTGATGCCCAAGGCTGCCGCAGCAGTGCCTGCCAGTACAATTGCCTTGTCACCCCCGGCGTAATGCCGGCCTGACGGTGGAAGATTTCTTGAAGCTTTTGTGAGTTGCGGAATCAGGGGGCCAGCAGTTGCTGGAACCGGCCCTCGTCCAGTACCGCAATGCCCAACTCCCGGGCCTTGGCCAGTTTGGAGCCGGGGCTCTCGCCGCAGACCAGGCGGGTGACCTTGCGGTTCAGGGTGGTGGCCACCTGGCCCCCTAATTCCTTGACCCGGGCCTTGGCCTCGTTGCGGGAGAATTTTTGCAGGGTGCCGGTAAAGAGAAAAACCTCGCCGCTCAAGGGTTGGCGGCCGCCGACCGGGGCCGCAGGCGGGATGATGGTCAGCCCCAGCTCCTGTAACTGCTCCAGCAGGGCGCGATTTTCCGGGGCGGCAAAATAAGCGGCCAGGGCGGCGGCGGCCTGGGGGCCGATTCCTTCAAGTTCGAGGAAATCCTGTTCCCCGGCGGCCAGCAGTTCGGCCAGGGAGGGGAAACGGGCGGCCAGCAACTGGGCGGTGACCTCGCCCACATGGCGGATGCCCAGTGCGCCCAGCAGGCGGGCCAGCTCCACCCGGCGGCGGCCGGCGATGGCGGCGACGGCGTTGGCCGCCGACTTCTCGCCCCAGCCCGGCAGCCCGGCCAGCTCCTCGGCCCGCAGCCGGAAAATATCGGGCAAATCCCGCACCAACTCCGCGCTTACCAACTGCTCCATCACCTTTTTGCCCAGCCCCTCGATATCCAGCCCCGCCTTGCCGGTGAAGTGGATCAGGGCTCGCAAGCGCTGGGCCGGGCACTCCCGGCTGTTGGGGCAGCGGAGCACCGCTTCCCCCTCCCGGCGGCGCAGCTCGCTGCCGCACTCCGGGCAGTGGCTGGGCAGGCGAATCTCCTGTTCGGCACCGGAGCGTTTTTCCGGCACCGGCTTGACCACCTCCGGAATCACCTCGCCGGCCCGCTGCACCAGCACGGTATCGCCAATCCGCAGATCCTTGCGGCGAATCTCATCCTCGTTGTGGAGGGTGGCCCGGCTGACCATGACTCCGCCCACCGCCACCGGCTCCAGCAGGGCCACCGGGGTGACGGCCCCGGTGCGGCCCACCTGGAACTCGACGGCCAGCAGCCGGCTGCTGGCCTGGACGGCGGGAAACTTGGCGGCCACCGCCCAGCGGGGGCTGCGGGCCTTGGCGCCCAGGCGCCGCTGCAAGGCGAGATCGTTGACCTTGACCACCATCCCGTCGATTTCATAGGGCAGGGAATGGCGCAGCTCGCCCAGGTAACGGAAATGGGCGAGCACTGCCGCCAGGTCGGCGCAGAGCCGGCCATGGGGGATGGTTTTGAAGCCCAGCCGGGCCAATTCGTTTAACAAATCCTGCTGGCTGCTCACCGGCAGTTGGCCGGCATCGGAGACTCCGTAGGCGAAAAATTCCAGGGGGCGGCCGGCGGTGATCTTGGGATCGAGCTGGCGCAGGGAGCCGGCGGCGGCGTTGCGGGGGTTGGCGAAAAGCGGCTCGCCCGTTGCCGCCCGCTGGCGATTAAGGGCCTTGAAGCCTGCCACCGTCAGGCAGACCTCACCGCGCACCTCCAAGCGGGCGGGAATGGCCAGGTTTGCGGAGAAATGGGGGTCTGAACCCAACTTTTCCATTTCCCCCTCGGCTTGGGGGGCGGTGGCCGGCAGGCGGTCGGGAATATCGGCAATGGTGCGGAGGTTGGCGGTGATGTTCTCCCCGGTCAGGCCGTCGCCTCGAGTTGAGCCCATAGTGAAAAAGCCCTTTTCGTAGACCAGTTCCACCGCCAGGCCGTCCAGCTTGGGTTCGGCCTGATAGGTAATGGCCTCTTCCAAGTTGAGAAAGCGGCGCAGCCGGGCTTCAAAGTCGGCCAGTTCGCCCTCGTCAAAGGCGTTTTCCAGGCTCAGCATCGGCAGGCTGTGGCGCACCGGGGCAAAGGGGGCCAGGCCGGTGGCCCCCACCCGGCGGCTGGGGGAGTCGGGGGTGACCAGCTCGGGGTAACTGGCCTCCAGCTCTTCCAGCTCGCGGAAGAGCCGGTCATACTCGCTGTCGGCGATCTCGGGATCGTCCAGCACGTAATAGCGGTAATTGTGGTGGTCGAGCTGCTGGCGCAACTCGGCCAGCCGGGCCTTGGCCCGCTCCCGCTCCGCTAACAGGATTAATGGTTTCGCGTAATCGTTCACCTTTTCAGGCCGGCGGAGCCTGGAGCTGCTTGCCGCCGGAGGCGATATTCTCGTGGGGAACCTCGTCGATAAAGATCAGCACCGAGCCGGGCGGCTTGTTGGCTTCCTTGACGATCACCTCGGTAACCCCGGTGCAGATTCTTTCCTTCTGCTCCTTGCTCAGTTGGCCGGCCACCCGGATGTTGACGTAGGGCATGGGAACTCTCCTTGTTGGCGTTTTGGGCTCCGTCGCCGCCGCCGTGGAAGAAGCGCGGGGCGACGGTGCGGGTTGGGGATGCGAAACACCGCAACCAGGGGCACTGCTGAATAGTTACTTGCCGAAATGGATTTGGATAGTTACAAAATAACCTAATATAGCTTGCGATGCGGCAGGAAAAAAGAGGTAATCGTGAGCCGGTTACCTTCGCCCGCTTGCCGGGTTCGCTAAACGATGCTCAAGCATGGAGAGTTGGCTGATGCCGTTACTGTTGCTGACCAATGATGACGGGGTGGATGCCCCCGGCCTCAAGGCCCTGGCCGAGGAGTTGGCCGTTCTGGGGCGGGTGGTGATTATCGCCCCCGACCGGGACAACTCCGCCGCCAGCCATTCCCTGACCATGCGCCGGCCCCTGCATGTCAACGAGCTGGCGCCCGATCTCTACGCCATCGACGGTACCCCCGCCGACTGCGTGATGATCGGCCTGGCCAAGATCCTGTCGACCCGGCCCGATCTGGTGGTTTCCGGGATCAACCCCGGTCCAAACCTGGGGGATGATATTAACTATTCCGGCACCGTCTCCGCCGCCCGCGAGGGTACCCTCTTGCAAATCCCCTCGCTGGCCGTTTCGCTGGGGGCTGCCAACGGCGAGGAGTGCCGTTATCAGGTGGCGGCCCGGCAGGCGGCGCTTCTGGCCGCCGAGGTGCTGACCAAGGGGCTGCCGCCCGATACCCTGTACAATATCAACGTGCCCAACCGGCCCGCCGAGGCCCTCAAAGGGGTACGCTACACCCGCCAGGGCCGGCGGCTTTACGAGAACGCCATCCAGGAAACCTTCGACCCCTGGGGCCGGCGCCACTACTGGATCGGCGGCGGCACCCCCCGCTGGAGCGAGCAGCCGGAAACCGATGTCCAGGCGGTGCTGGCCGGCTACGTCTCGGTAACCCCGCTCCATCTCGATATGACCAATCACCAGGCTTTGGCCGCCTTGCGTGACGGCCGTGAACGTTAATCGAGCCGGCGCTGACATTCCCTTCAAGCAACAGGTTGGTTCCCCTGGCGAACGGTTACGTTGTCGGCGGTCAAGAGTGTGGTGAACGAGGGGGGCGATCATGAGCGGTGACGCTGATCCGATTTGGCTCCGCTTGCAGGAGGAGGGGCTGCTGGGCCACCGGCCCGCCCGTTACCTGGCGCAGGCCGTCTCGACCAACGATCTCGCCCTGGCGGCGGCCGCCGCCGGAGAAGACTGGGCGCTGGTGGTGGCCGACGAACAGAGCCGGGGGCGGGGGCGGCTGCGAAGGCAGTGGCACTCACCGCCGGGGGTGGGCCTTTATCTGTCGTTGCTCTACCGGCCTCGGCTGGCCCCGGAGGATTTGGCAAAATTGACCTTGGCCGCCGGCCTGGCCGTGGCCCTGGCGATGGAACGAGTCACCGGCCTGACCCCGGGGCTTAAATGGCCCAACGACCTGTTGCTGGCCGGTAAAAAATGCGGCGGCATCCTCTGCGAGTGCGCCCTGGTCGGCGGTGGCCCCGCAGCGGCTGGCGGCGTGGGGCAAAGAGCCGGGCTGGACCATGCTTTGACGCCCGCCGACGGGGCAATCAGCCCAGATGTTCCCGAGGAAAACAACACCAGCGCTTGCGGGAAGCCCCCTTTTTCCCCGGCGGCGGCCGGTCGGCCGGCGGTGGTGGTGGGGATCGGGCTTAACGTCAATACCGCAGTTGCCATGATCCCTCCGGAGTTGCGGCAGCGGGTAACCTCGCTGCGGCTGGTCTCCGGCCGCAGTTGGCTCCGGGGAGAGTTGCTGGCCGCCATTGCCGAGGCCATGGACGCCCAGGTGGCCCGGCTGGAGGCGGGGGAGTTCGCCGCCATCCTGGAGCAGTGGCGGCAGCGCGACGCCCTGCTGGGCCGCGAACTGGAGTGGCTCAGCGTCGCCGGTCAGGTGGTGCGCGGCATCGCGCTGGGGCCGGACGCCGACGGCCTGCTACGGATCCGCGACGGGCAGGGGCAAGTCCACCCGGTAATTTCCGGCGATCTCAAGCTCCGAGGCCGGCTGGAGGCCTAAGCGGGCTGGATCAACAGTGCCCGGCTCGTAGGTGACGTGATCGCTTACCCCGGCCTTGGTGGATCACCAAGGCACCAACCCCCAGCGGAGGAAGCTTACGGACAATCAGGCTCCTCACGGTTCGGGGGTTGGGCCATTGGGCCAGTTAGTAGCGGTAGTAGTCCGGCTTGTAGGGGCCGTCCGGCGGCACCCCGATGTATTTGGCCTGGGCCTCGCTCAGTCGGGTCAGCTTGGCGCCGATCCGGTTCAGGTGGAGGGCCGCCACCTTTTCATCCAGGTGCTTGGGCAGCATGTAGACCTTGTTCTCGTAGCGGTCGTGGTGCTGCCAGAGTTCGATCTGGGCCAGAACCTGATTGGTGAAGGAGTTGCTCATCACGAAGCTGGGGTGGCCGGTGGCGCAGCCCAGGTTGACCAGCCGGCCCTCGGCCAGCAGGATGATCCGATGGCCATCGGGGAAGATCACATGGTCCACCTGGGGCTTGATGTTCTCCCAGGGCAGGTCGCGGATGGCGGCCACCTCGATCTCGTTGTCGAAATGGCCGATGTTGCAGACGATGGCCTGGTCCCGCATCTTTTCCATGTGGGCCCGGGTGATCACGTTGATATTGCCGGTGGCGGTCACGAAGATGTCGGCCTTGGGCGCGGCGTCCTCCATGGTCACCACCCGGTAGCCCTCCATGGCTGCCTGCAGGGCGCAGATCGGGTCGCACTCGGTAACCCAGACCGTGGCGCCCATGCCGCGAAAGGCCTGGGCGCAGCCCTTGCCCACGTCGCCGTAGCCGGCCACCAGGCAGATCTTGCCGGCGATCATCACGTCGGTGGCCCGCTTGATTCCGTCGATCAGCGATTCCCGGCAGCCGTAGAGGTTGTCGAACTTGGATTTGGTTACCGAGTCGTTGACGTTGAAAGCCGGGGCCAGCAGGCTGCCGGCCTTGGTCATCTCATAGAGGCGGTGGACCCCGGTGGTGGTCTCCTCGCTGATCCCTTTAACCTCCCGCATCAGTTCGGGATACTTTTCGTGCATCACCTGGGTCAGGTCGCCGCCGTCATCCAGGATCATATTGGGTTTCCAGCCGTCGGGGCCGAAGATGGTTTTTTCGATGCACCACCAGAACTCCTCCTCGCTCTCGCCCTTCCAGGCGAAGGTGGGGATTCCGGCGGCCGCCATGGCGGCGGCGGCCTGGTCCTGGGTGGAGAAGATGTTGCAGGAGGACCAGCGGATTTCAGCCCCCAGCTCCACCAGGGTTTCCATCAGCACCGCGGTCTGGATGGTCATATGCAGGCAGCCGGCGATCCGGGCGCCCTTCAGCGGCGCCTGGCCCTTGTACTCCTCCCGCAGGGCCATCAGCCCCGGCATTTCGGTTTCGGCAATCCGCACTTCCTTACGGCCCCAATCGGCCAGGCTCATATCGGCCACTTTGTAGTCGTTGTTTTCCAGGACCATATTGCTCATAGTAATAACTCCTTTGTCGAAATAATGTTAAGGGGATAGCGGTGCTGCCGCCGGTTTTCCCTTAGAGGCCGGCGGCTTGGCGTAGCGCCTCCGCCTTATCGGTGCGCTCCCAGGTGAACTCTTCCCGCTCCCGGCCGAAGTGGCCGTAGGCCGCGGTCTTGCGGTAGATGGGGCGCAGCAGGTCCAGTTGCTGGATAATCGCCTTGGGCCGCAGGTCGAAATGTTCATTAATCAACTGGCGAATCTGCTCGTCGCTGATCTTGCCGGTGCCGAAGGTGACCACGTTGATGGAAACCGGCTGGGAGATGCCGATGGCGTAGGCCACCTGGACCTCGCACTGGTCGGCCAGGCCGGCGGCGACAATATTTTTGGCCACGTAGCGGCCCATGTAGGAGGAGGAACGATCCACCTTGGAGGGATCCTTGCCGGAGAAGGCGCCGCCGCCGTGGGAGCCCATGCCGCCGTAGGTGTCGACGATGATCTTGCGGCCGGTGACTCCGCAGTCGCCCACCGGGCCGCCGATGACAAACCGGCCGGTGGGGTTGATGAAATATTTGGTGTTTGCATCCAGCATGGCCGCCGGCAGGATCGGCTTGATGATCTCTTCCATCACTCCTTCCTTGAGGTCTGCATAGTCCACTTCCGGGGAGTGCTGGGTGGAGAGTACCACTGCCTCGATCCGCTTGGGACGCCGATTCTCATATTCGATGGTCACCTGGCTCTTGGCGTCGGGCCGCAGCCAGGGCAGGCGGCCGGCCTTGCGCACTTCGGCCTGGCGTTTCATCAGTCGGTGGGCGTAGGTGATGGGCATGGGCATCAGTACCTTGGTTTCGTTGCAGGCGTAGCCGAACATCAGGCCCTGGTCGCCGGCCCCCTGGTCCAGGTCGAGCCCCTTGCCCTCGTCCACCCCCTGGGCGATATCCGGCGATTGTTTGTCGATGCTGGTCAGCACCGCGCAGGATTGCCAGTCGAAGCCCATCTCGGAAGAGTTGTAGCCGATCTCACGGATGGTCTGGCGGACGATATCGGGCATATCCACCCAGGCCTTGGTGGTGATCTCGCCGGCGATCAGGGCCATGCCGGTGGTGACCAGGGTTTCACAGGCCACCCGCGAGGTTTTGTCCTGGGTCAGGATGGCGTCGAGGATGGCATCGGAAATCTGATCGGCCACCTTGTCGGGATGGCCTTCGGAGACCGATTCGGAGGTGAAGAGGTAGTTGCTCATGGTGTTGCTCCTTGCTTGGACTGGCTGGTTAGCCCCGGTTAAGGACGGGAAGGGTCCGGGCCGGGGAGTGTCGGCAAATAAACGGGCGGACTGGCACCCAAAAAAACGTGCTATCTTACAACAATCAACTGTTGGTCGCAAGGGCCGGGCGGCGGCCGCTGCCCGACCAGCCGGCTGCCCGCACCAGGCGGGTCAGCTCGGCGGTTACCTCCCATTTGTTGAGGGGGCTGATCAGGTAGAGGCCGTCGATCAACGGGCAGATCGCCGCCAGCAGCTCCATGGTGAACTGGTCCGCCGCCTTGCGTTGGTCCTCCACATTCTCGTAGCGCCAAAGCCGTTGCCGTAGCTCCTCGGGGATGCTGATCCCCGGCACCTCGTGGTGGAGAAAATCGGCGTTGCGGGCCGAGATCAGCGGGAAGATGCCGGGGAAGATCAGCAGATCCAGGTGGCGGGTGCGTTCCAGCATGGCCTCCACGTCGGCGGCGCTGAAAAAGGGCTGGGTCATGGCGAATACCGCCCCCAGGGCGGCTTTGCGCTCCAGGCGGCGGATCTGGAGGTCGGGGTTGCCGGGACGGTAGCTGAAGGCGGCGCCCACCGAGAAATCGCAGCGGCCCTTGAGCGCCTTGCCGGCCGGGTTGCGGCCCTGGTTGAACTGGTGAAGCATCCGGATCAGGTCAAAGGATTGCAGGTCGAAGACGCCGCTGGCTCCCGGTTGGTCGCCGGTGGAGATGGGGTCGCCGGTCACCGCCAGAATGCCGTCAATCTCCAGCAGGTGGGCGCCCATGATCTGGGACTGCAGGCCCAAGGCGTTACGGTCCCGGCAGGTGAGATGGGCCACGGTGGGGATTCCCACTTCCCGGCGGATCAGGTGGGCCAGGGAAATATTGTCGGCCCGCAGCACCGCCAGCGGGTTTTCTCCCAGGGTGACGGCATCGGCACCGGCCTCGGCCAGGGCCCGGGCGCCCCGCAGGACCCCGCTGGTATCAAGATGGGTGGGCGGGTCCAGCTCCACCAGGATCGGCAGCCGGTCGGGGGCCAGGGCCTTGAGCAGGGCACCGGGCCGGGCCGGGGCGGCGGCGGGGTTGTCCGGCTCGTTGGTGGTGACGCTGCCGCCGGCTTGGCGCCCCGGCGGCCGTTTTTTCAGCCGCAGATATTTGCCGAACTCGTGGATATGGGCGGGGGTGGTGCCGCAGCAGCCCCCCACCAGCCGGGCGCCGGCCTTGACCATCTCGCCGACCAGTTGCGCCATATAGGGCGGTTCCGCCGGATAAATCAGGCGGTGATCGACGATTTCGGGAAAGCCGGCATTGGGAAAGGCCGAAAGCGGCAGTTCGGCGCTCAACGGGGTTAAGCGTTCGATGGCGGTGAGCATCGCCCCCGCCCCCCGGCCGCAGTTGGAGCCGATTACGTCGGCCCCGGCCGCCTGCAAAGCCCGGCCGCAACTCAGGGCGTCCACCCCGGCGGCGGTTTGGCCCTGGCGGGGAAAGACCATGCTGGCGACGATCACCATTTCCGGGGCTAGTTCCCGGCTCACCTTCAGGGCCAGCAGCAGTTCGTCAAGCTGGCTGAAGGTTTCCAGGATCAGCAGATCGACCTCGGCGGTCAGCAGGGCGGCGATCTGCTCCCGGAAGGCGTCGCCCACCAGTGCCGCCTCGCCGGCCGGCAAGCCTTCCGGGGGAAAGTCGACCCCGCTGGGCCCCACCGAGCCGGCCACGTAAAGCTCCTGGCCGGCGGCCTTGCGGGCCAGGGTGACCCCGGCCTGGTTGATGGCGGCGGTTTTGTCGGCCAGGCCGGCGCTTTCCAGCTTGAGGGGGTTGGCCCCGAAGGTGTTGGTTTCCAGCAGCCGGCTGCCGGCCCGGATATACTCCTCGTGCATGGAGTAAACCAGCTCCGGGTCGGTGAGATTGAGCCTTTCCAGATGGCGTTCGGGCTCAATCCCCTTGCCGTAAAGATAGGTGCCGATGGCGCCGTCGGCCAGCAGCACCCGTTCCCGGAGGTAGTCACGTAAATTTGGTTTCATCGGCGCTCGGGTGAGGGTTGGTTGGGGGTAAAATCAATGGCGGGCATGATAGCCCCGCCTGACGTTTTTGGCAAGGTGCGGTTGCTCGGTGTGTTGTTTGGTGAGGCCCGTTAATTCGGCAAATTATCGGTCCCGGTGAATGCTTGTTTGGCAAGCACGGCCTGGTACAGTTGCCGGTTGACCGGCACCGCCAGCCGATAACGATCGGCCAGGCGGACGACGGCCCCGTTGATGGCCTCGATCTCGGTGGCTTTGCCCCGGCGCACGTCCTGTAACATCGAGGAGATATTGGTGGCGGTACGGCGGCAGACCGCTGCCGCCAGTTCCACCGGCTCTTCACTGATTCGGGCACCGGCGGCGGCGGCCACTGAAGCGGCCTCGCGGGCGGCGGCGGCCAGCAGGGGGCGGGCGGCGGCAATCTCCAGCAGCTCGCCGTTGGGGCAATCGTGGATTACGGTCAGGGCGTTGATGGCGGCGTTAATAATCAGCTTGCGCCACAGGGCGTCGACAATCGTTGCCGATTGCCGACATTGGCAACCGGCCCGGTTGAACAAGTCCACCGTTGCCGTCAGTTGGCGGGCGGCCTGGGGTGACGGGGCCGGGCCGGTAAAACCCAGCTCGGTGAGGCCGCTGCCGCCGGAGCGGACTCGGCCCGGCGCCAACAGGGTGGCGCCCTCGGTGCTGACCCCCAGTGCCCAGGGGAGGGCCGGAGGATTATGTTGCAAGAATTCCAGGTGGCTCAAGCCGTTTTGCAGGGCCAGGAGCAGGGCCCGGGAAGACAGGTGGGGAGTGAGGGCGGTGAGAGCGGCGGCAAAAGAGTGGGCCTTGACGGTCAGCAGGATCAGCTCGGCGTCGCCGACCGCAGCCGGGTCGGCCGTCACCGGCACCGGATAGCTTTGCTCATCAAGGAAAATGCCGCCGGTGTTGAGCAGTGCGGCCCGTTGCGGATCATGGTCCAGCAGTTGCCCCCGGCTGTCCCCGGCCGCAAAGAAGCGGGCGGCCAGCAGGCAGCCCAAAGCGCCCGGGCCGACGACGGCGATCCGCATGGGCATGGCTGGTTCTCTTACTACTGAACCACCCGGCTCTCTTCCAGGATCACCTGATAGACGTAGCCGGCACCGAAATCCTTGTCGGCGGCCAGGACGCCCTCGATGGTGACGATATCACCGACCTGCATGGTTTCATCGGAGGTGGCCACCAGGTTGTGGGTTCTTTCCGCCGGGTTGCCGCTGCCGTCCTGCAGGTGGATGAAGTTGCGATTCATGATGGCCGGGGAGAACTTGACCACCTGGGCCCGAACCCGTACACTCTGGCCGTCGAGATCGGCCCCGGCGGCGAACAGTTCGCCCACGGTGTAGCTGCTGTCACCTTCAGCCTTTTCTACTTCCAGTTCGGCAAAGGGGGTAACCGCCTTGGCGCTGCCCATGGGGACTTCCGGGTCAAAGCCGATGGCCGGGTGGCCTTCGGCTTGCTGCATCAGGTCGCTGAAAACGGGGCCTTGCGGGGCCTGGGGCTCGGAGGCCTGCTGGCGGGAGTCGCAGGCGGCTGATCCAAGGATGGCGATGGAGAGGACGGCGACAGCGGTGGTACGGAAAACAGATAAGCGCATGACATCTTTCCTTAACAGTAATGATTTTAGTGGATAAGCGTGTCCATCCGACAAAGCCGGCTGGCAAAACCGGCGGATAAAACCGGAAAAAACGCCGGGGCACGTGCAGCCTGTGCCGGGAGACCAGCGCGGCCGCGCCGGTGATAATAACCCAAAAACGCGTTCAGTAAAGGTAAAAGAGCAACAATCTATGCCGTCCCGGTACGGTAGGTGAATCGCAGCCGCCCCCCCTTGGCCCCCACCCGCACCTCGCCGCCCTGGCGCAGGCGACCGAAGAGAATCTCGTCGGTCAGGGGATCGCCGAGCTCCTTCATGATCAACCGGCGCAGGGGGCGGGCGCCGAAGGCCGGGTCGTAGCCCTTGGCGGCCAGCCAGCGCCGGGCACCGGGGGTCAGGCCGATGGCCACCTTCTTTTCGCTCAACTGACTTTGCAACTCCAAGACCATCTTGTCGACGATTTGTTCCATCAGGCTTTCATCCAGGGCGCTGAAGGCGATGATGCCGTCCAGCCGGTTGCGGAATTCCGGGGCGAAAAGATCCTTGATGGCCCGGCTGTCGCTGCCCTTGCGGTCGCCGGTGAAACCCAGGGGGCGGGCCGCCAGTTCCCGGGCCCCGGCGTTGGTGGTCATGATCAGGATCACGTTGCGGAAGTCGGCCTTGCGCCCGGAGTTGTCGGTGAGGGCCGCATGGTCCATCACCTGGAGCAGGATGCTGAAAATTTCCGGGTGGGCCTTCTCCAGCTCGTCGAAGAGCAGCACGCAGTGGGGATGCTTGCGGATGGCCTCGGTGAGCAGGCCGCCCTGATCGAACCCCACGTAGCCGGGAGGGGAGCCGATCAGCCGGGAAACCGCGTGCTTTTCCATATACTCGCTCATGTCGAAGCGCTCGAAATGGACCCCCAAGGCGTTGGCCAGTTGGCGGGCCAGCTCGGTCTTGCCCACCCCGGTGGGGCCGGCGAAGAGGAAGGCGCCGGTGGGGCTGTCGGGTCGTTTGATCCCGGCCCGGGAACGCTTGACCGCGGTGGCCAGGGCCTCCACCGCCGGATCCTGGCCGAAGACCTGGCTCTTGAGCATGGTGGTCAGCAGGCGCAGTTTCTCCACGTCGGAGCCGGAAACACTTTTGGCGGGAATCCGGGCCAGGCGGGAGACCACCTCCTCCACGTCGCGCACCGTCACCGTCCGCCGCCGGCGGCCCGGCCCCCGCATCCGAAAGGCGGCGCCCACCTCGTCCACCACGTCGATGGCCTTGTCGGGCAGGAAGCGTTCGTTGATATGGCGGGCGGCCAGCTCGGCGGCGGCCTTGAGGGCGGGGGCGGAGTAGCGGATGCCGTGGTGCTCCTCGTAGCGGGGCTGCAGCCCCTTGAGGATGGCCACCGTGTCGGGGACCGAGGGCTCGGCGATATCGATCTTCTGAAAACGGCGGGAGAGAGCCCGGTCCTTCTCAAAATGGTTTTTGTATTCTTCGTAGGTGGTGGCCCCGATGCAGCGCAGTCGGCCGGCCTGCAAAGCCGGCTTGAGCAGATTGGAGGCGTCCATGCTGCCGCCGCTGGTGGCGCCGGCCCCGACGATGGTATGGATTTCGTCGATAAATAAAATTATTTCCGGGCGCTGCTCCACCGCCGTGATCACCGCCTTCAGGCGCTGCTCGAAGTCGCCCCGGTACTTGGTGCCGGAGAGCAGGCCGCCCATATCCAGCAGCCGGATTTCCACCGCCTGCAGCAACTCCGGCACCCGGCCGCCCCGACGGCCGCCGGGAGCAGCGCCGGCCCCGGCGCTACCTGCCGGCCCCTCCTGGTGAATCAACAGGGCCAGGCCCTCGGCGATGGCGGTCTTGCCCACCCCTGGCTCGCCCACCAGCAGTGGGTTGTTCTTGCGGCGGCGGCAGAGGGTTTGCATGACCCGGCGCAGCTCGGCTTCCCGGCCGATCAGGGGGTCGATGGCCCCTTGGGCGGCCAGGGCGCTGAAATTGATGGTGAATTTTTCCAGGGCTTCGGCGTTTTTATCGGCCGGTTGCCCTTTGGTTTGGTCGGGGGCGCCGGCGGGTTTGCCCGCAGCCGAGCCGCCGGCCCGTCGGGCTCCCTGACTGGTGGCCGGTTCGGGCCGCCCGTGGGCGATATATTCGGTGACATCAAGCTTTTTGATGCCCTCCAGGCTGAGGAAATAGACGGCGAACGACTCGGGCTCGCCGAAGATGGCCGCCAGCACGTCGCCGCCGTCCACCTCTTTCTTGCCGCAGCTTTGCACGTGGGCGATGGCCCGTTGCAGCACCCGGTTGAAGCCGATGGTCTGCACCGGATCGTGGCCGATGCCGCCGGGCAGGGAGGGCAGGCTGGAGTTGAAAAAATCCTCCAGCTTTTCCCGCATGGCGGCAATGTCGCCGCCGCAGGCGGTGAGAACTTCGGCGGCCAGATCATCGTGGAGCAGGCCGTAAAGGATGTGTTCCACGGTCACATGTTCGTGCTTGCGCACCTTGGCTTCACGGATGGCCCGCACCAGGGCCATTTCCAGCTTGTCGTTAATCATGGTAACCTCGAAAAACCCCCAAAGTATGGCGGGCGGGAACGTGTAAACAACGGGTTGCAAGAGCTGGCCCGTCGTCGGCGCGGTTTTTTGCGGCGTCGACAATCATGACGATCTCGCAAAAACCCGCAAAACATGGCGGGCGGGAACGTGCAAACAACAAGTTACAAGCCGTGGCCCGTCGTCGGCGCGGTTTTTTGCGGCGTCGACAATCATGGCAGTTATTCGCGTTCAAGGGAGCATTTAAGGGGATATTCATGCTTGCGGGCCAGGCCGTGAACCATGGCGATCTTGGTTTCGGCCACGTCCCGGGGGTAAACCCCGGCCACTCCGACCCCTTCCCGGTGGACATTCATCATGATCCGGTGGGCACCGGCCTGGTCGTGATGAAAAATAATCTCCAGCACCATCACCACGAAGTCCATGGTGGTGTAGTCGTCGTTGTGGAGCAGAACCTTGTAGAGCGGCGGCCGGCGCAAATCCTGGCCTTTTTCGATAACCGCCCCCTGGTCCTGACGGTCGTGGGAGTTTGTGCTCATGGTTTTTTGGGTTTGCTGAACGGTTGCGGCCCGTGATCGCTTATCGTGATTATAACCGGGCCGGCGGCCTGGTCGGTCCTGATTTAACGGCGGTCGAATCAGATTGTTGCCAACGAGTAAAGTAATCACTTGCCGTGAAATTGCAACTTCATCCTGGCCAGCCGGTAACCGTTCCGCGTTCGGTCAGGGGTCCCCTTGGTGAGATTTCGCCCCCGAATATCGGAAAAATTGCTTGCCCCATGGCGATATGTTCTGCTAAATATAACGTCATGGGGCAAGGATCATCCAGACATAAAAAAAAGCGGCGGCCGCCCGGGGAAGTCGGAGCGGCGGGCCGCCGGCAAGTAATTGATCACGAGGGTCACGAAGTGAGCGGTTACAAGTTGTCGCAGGCTGCGGCAAGCGGGACGGCGATGCCTGCATCACTACCTGAGCCGGCTCGATCGCCGCAGCCTGCGGTGTCATGTGATCGCCTGCGCTGGCGGGGGCGGCTCTGGCTGGAGGGCCCCGAGGGCACCTTCCTTGGTTATGGTCGGGTGGTGCTGTTGGAGCGGATTCGGGAGCATGGTTCGATTTCCCGGGCCGCCCGTTCCATGGAGATGTCCTACAAACACGCCTGGGATCTGCTGGCATCCATGCAGCGCCAGGCCGGTGGTCAGCTGGTGGCAACCTGCCGGGGCGGCAAGCAGGGCGGGGGCACCCGCTTGACCACGGCCGGGGCCAGGGCCATTGCCCGCTTTCGCTTCTGTCACGCCCGGTTCGAGCGGTTTTTAGAGGAGTTGAGCCGGGAGTTGGGCGAGGGTGAGCAAGAGGGCGGGAGCTGAATTATTTTGTCGGTCCTTATATATCTGTAAACATATCGAATCGCGGGCGCCGAGCCCCAACGTGGTCCACCATGTCTGAAGCATCATTTTGGATTCCCCTGCAACTCACCTTGCGGGTGGCCACCTTGGCCACCCTGATCGCCTTGATTTCGGGGGTGCTGTTGGCCTGGGTCGTCCATCGTTTCCGTTTTCCCGGCCGCGACGGGCTGGATGCCGTGCTTACCCTGCCTCTGGTTTTGCCGCCCACGGTCCTGGGCTACTACCTGATCGTGCTGGTGGGCCGCAACGGGGTGATCGGCCGTTGGTTGGAATCAACCTTGGGGATCACTCTGATGTTCACCTGGCAGGGGGCGGTGCTGGCCGCGGCGGTGGTGGCCTTTCCCCTGGTCTTCAAGGCGACCCGGGCCGCCCTGGAAAACGTTGGCCGCAACTGCGAGGACGCGGCCCGCACCCTGGGCTGCAGCGAGTGGCAGGTTTTCTTCCGGATTTCGCTGCCCCTGGCCAGACGGGGGATCATGGCCGGAACCATGCTGGCCTTTGCTCGGGCCATGGGGGAGTTCGGTGCCACTCTGATGGTCGCCGGCAATCTGCCCGGTCGCACCCAGACCCTCTCGCTGGCCGTCTACAGTGCAGTCCAGGCCGGCAACGACAGCCTGGCCAACCAGTTGGTTCTGCTCCTCTCCGTGGTCTGCGTGGCCATTCTTTGGGCCGCCAACCGGTTGAGCAAGCCAAAATGGTCGGGATAACGGCAAAATGGAGAGTTGAGGCCGGGTGGCCTGGCGTTGTCCGGGCCGGTCGGCAACTGCTGGAAACTCAAAGTAATGGGACAAATCGATGACAAAAATCAAGGTGATCTTGTTCGGCTGGGCCCTTTTCTGCCTGTTGGCCATCCCTGCCCCCGCCGCCGCCCGGGAACTGCTGGTGTCGGCCGCCGCCTCGCTGACCAATGCCATGAACGGCATCAAGGCGGAATTCGAGCAGCTCAATCCCGGGGTGCGGGTGACCGTCAATTATGGATCTTCCGGGGCACTCTTCCGCCAAATCCGGCAAGGGGCGCCGGTGGATGTGTACGCCTCCGCCAACCTGAAATGGATGCAAGAGGCCGTCCAGGGTGGTTTGGTTGCGGACAATGAGGTGGTGTTTTTTGCCCAAAACTCCCTGGTTTTGGTGGTGCCGGCGGCCAACCGGGCCGGGGTGGCCAAAGTCGAGGATCTCAAGGGAGAGCGGGTGCGGCGAATCGGGATGGGAACCCCGGCGACCGTGCCGGCCGGTGCCTATGCCCAAACCGCCCTCACGGGCTCGGGGATGTGGGAGGAGTTACAGCCCAAGCTGATTTTCGCCGAGCACGTGCGCCAGGTTCTTGATTACGTCCGGCGGGGTGAGGTGGATGCCGGGCTGATGTACGCCACCGACGCCGCCGGGGGCGGGGAGCGGGTCAAGGTGGTGGCCACCCTGCCCCTGCCCGAGCCGGTGACCTATCCGCTGGCAGCGCTCAAAAACAGTAAAGAGCCCGAGCTGGCCGCCAGGTTTGTCCGGTTCGTTCTTTCCGAACGAGGCCAGGATGTCCTGGCCGCCCACGGCTTCAGCCGGGCTCGCTAGCCGTGTTGAAGAAGAGGGCGCTCAGGATCGTATCTTCGGGCAGGCCCGAGCCTTTGAGGCGGTACTCGGCCTGGAGCAGTTGGGCCAGCATGGCCTTGAGGTTGGCGGGGCTGTGGCGGCCGGCCTGGATCAGCAGTTGGTAGAGGGCGTAGGGGTGGCCGGAGAAGGCGGCGGGCCAGTCGCGGCCGGCGGCTTCCCGTTGTTCCTTGAGGCGGGGCAGCAGGCTTTGCTGGAAAACCGGGAAGGGCGGGGCCGGGTTGAAATCCAGGTCGGCCGCCGCCAGCAGGGCGCGGGCCAGCAGCAGTTTGCGAAGATGATTGCGCAGCCCGGCCAGCAGGGCCAGGGGGTGCATGCCGCCGGCCTTGAGGCGGCGACAGAGGGTCAGGCTTTGCTGGAGGTTGCCGCTGCTGTGGGCTTCGCTCAACTCGTAGATGGCATCCTCCCGGGTGCGGGCCACCATGGCGTCCACGTCCTGGCGGCTGATTCGGGGGCGCTCACCGACGTAAAGGGCCAGCTTTTCGCACTCCATCACCACCGCCACCGGTAGGAAGCCGATCCGTTCCAGCAGGGGGTCCAGGGCGTCGGGGGCCAGGGTTTTGTCGAAGTCGGCCAGGGTCTGGCGGACCAGGTCGGCCAGCAGACTTTTCCGGGCTTTGCGGGCCGGGGCCGAGCTGCCGCTGTCCACCGCCAGGTCGAGGATAACCCCGTTTTTGTCGAGGAATTTGAAAAATTTCTTGCGGCGGTCAACGGTGTCGGCCAGCAGCAGCAGAATATTGTTGGGCGGCAGGCCGGCCTCGATGGCGGCCTGGTAGGCCTCGGCCGCGTCGGCCTTGCCGCCGCCGGTCGGCGGGGCGGCGCCGGCTTCGATTCCGGCCAGGATGGTTGCGGCCCAGGCGGTGGCGGCCGGCTTGGCAAAGCCGAAAACCTTCTGCCACTGGCCGGCGCTCCAGGCGGCGGGCTGCTCCTGTTGCCAGTCATTCAAGCTCAGTCCCGCCAGATCCAGCATGGCCAGTAGCAGTCTGGCCGCCTCTTTTTCACCGCTCTCTCCGTTGTCGAGGGCCTTCTCCGCCTTCTCCCACAGGGTGCGGGCCACGGTTTTGGAAAGAAAAAGCCGCGAGTCCTGCACCATCAGGATTTGTCGCCCCCCGAAAAGGCTGTAGGTGCGCAGGGCCGCCAGGGTGCGGTGGTGGTCTTCCCGTTCGCCGTCGATCACCGTCAGTTGCCGGCCGCGCTGGCTCTGGTCGGGGAGCAGGGCGCCGATCAGTTGCTCGGCCGCCTCCCGGCAGAGGTAGCGTTCACCCAGCAGCAGATAGACGGGGGCAACCTGTCCCTGCTGGATCTGTTTGATTAGTTTGGCAATATCCGGGCGCTGAAAAGTGGGCATGGCGGCAAGCATACCCATTTGGCACGCTGAAGAAAAGAGCTAAGCGCGGGAGATGCTCCGCTGCGGCGGGTTGGCGCCTGGGGGGAGTTGAGCAAAGATGGCCTCCATGGCGGCAAAGACGGCGGTCTCGCCCGACGGCCTGCATGGCGATGGTATTTTTATTGCTTTATTATGTAACAGGTGTTTCACTGTTGGTCAGCCGATTAGCGCAATCCGCGCTGATTATCAACGGTACAAAACAGGAGGAACCGTCATGCCGCCAACCGCCAAACACTACGCCACCAGCAAGGAAAGGGTCGGCCGCGACCATGCCGCCCTGCACGACTGGATCGATGATCCGGTGAATAAAAATCCCCGCCATGACTTCACCCGGATCTGGGAATTTGCTCCTTTGGTGCGGGAGCGGTTCGGGGAGGAGGGGGTTGCCGAGTATATCGAGCATCTGCGGGAGGACGTGGAAAACAAATTCCGCAAGCTGCTGGGCGAACCGTCGGCTGAACTGCGCCAGGCCATGGCCTATTTCGGGATCAGGCCCGACCGGCCCCCGCAGATCCGGGAAAGCGACCTCAATCTGCTGCGCCGGGCGGGGGTGACGGCCCCGGATATCGCCCATTGTTTGAAGGTGGCGGAAAAGGCCCTGGAGCTTGCCGGTCGGCTCAAGTCGGAGGTGGCCGTCGATCTGGAGCTGATAGCTCGGGGTGCCCTGTTCCACGATCTGGGCAAGGCCCGGACCCATGGCATGGAACACGGTCGAATCGGCGCCGAAATGGGCCGGGAACTGGGACTGCCCCCGGCAATTACCGCCATCATGGAAAAACATATCCGCGGGGGGCTGACCCCGGCCGAGGCCGAAGAACTGGGCCTGCCGGTCAAGGATTACACCCTGGGTCGGCTGGAGGAGCGTCTGGTTATTTATGCCGACCGGCTCACCGATATCATCACCGAGGAAATAGTCAAGCTGACCACTGAGCGGGAGGCGGAGGAGCGTTTCCCCGAAATCCTGGCCGGATATGAGAAATACGGCAAAAACGTGATCACCACCGGGCGCTATCTCGATTACCACCGGGAAATCCAGGGGTTGCTTGGGTGATGCGTCCCTCGCCGTTTCTGTTGCTTTGCGCCACCGGGCTTTTTGCCATCTTCAGCTCGACTTTGGCCAAAAGCCCGGTGTTGCCGCTGTTTGCCGGACACCTGGGCGCCGATGCCGCCGGAATCGGGCTGATGGCGGCCCTGGGCCCGCTCACCGGCATTCTGGGCAGCATTCCGGCCGGTTTGCTGGCCGACCGTTACGGCCGGCGGCGGATGTTGCTGCTGGCCGCTTTGATTTTCGCCACCGCTCCATTATTATATCTGCCGGCCGACAACCTGCTGCTGCTGGGCCTGGCCCGGATTTACCACGGTCTGGCCACCGCCATTTTTATGCCGGTGGCTCTGGCCCTGGTCAGCGATCTTTTCGCTCAGGGCCGGGGCGAAAGGATCGGCTGGTTCACCAGCGCCACCCTGGCCGGCCGCTTTATGGCGCCGCTGGCGGGAGGGCTGCTGTTGGCCAATCTGGGGCTGCCGCCCACCGTTGCCTTTCAGGTCGTTTTTCTGGTTTGCTTTGTCGGTGGTCTGGGCAGTTTGCTGCTGGCGCTGGGGATCGGGGAGGTGAAAAAATCGGCCGCCGCTTCCGGGCAAGTGACGGGGCAGGGGGCTAGGCAAGAAGCAGGGCAGGCGGCGGCGGGGAAGGAGGTAGGGCAAGAAGCGGGACAGGCAGCGGGTTGGGAGCAGGATCAGGTCACGGGGCAAGTCCCGGAGCCGGGGCGGGAAATGTACGCCGCGTTCCGGCGGGTGGCGGCGACTCCGGGGGTGTTGCCGGCAGCGGTGGCCCAGGCGGCGGTGCTCTTCCTCTACGGGGTGTTCGAAACCTTTTTGCCGTTGCGGCTTTTAGCGGTGGGAATGGGGGCGGGCGAAGCGGGGTTTCTGATCTCGCTGCAAATCATCACCCTGGCCCTGAGTAAACCGCTGCTGGGCAGGTTCTCCGACCAGCACGGCCGGCGGGGCCAGATTTTCTGGGGCTTGCTGGCAGGGGCCGGGGTTATGGGGCTGTTGGCCATGGCCACCTCCTTCGTTCTGCTGCTGGTGGCGGCTGTGGTCACCGGCCTGGTGCTGGCTGCGGTCACCTCGGCCGCCATCGCCATGATTGCCGACCTCAGCCCCCCGGCAGATCGGGGCGCGGCCATGGGCATTTTAAGCTCGATCATGGATGTCGGCCATGCCGCCGGCCCTCTGCTGGCCGGCCTGATCGCGCTTTATTACGGACTCCCGGCCGCCCTGCTGGCCACCGCCGCGCTGATCGCCCTGGCCGCCTTGCTCTTTCGGCTACCGTTCAGCAGGGGTGGCAACCTGCCGGTTTGACGGGCCGTAAGCGTTGAGCAGTGCCGTTCAACGTTCACCTCTTGCGGCTGGCTCCCGGAGCTGGTTGGCTGAACCATTAAGGAGTAAAAGATGGGTGCAAGCTGGTTGCTTTTTTTCTATTCCGTTCCCGCCAAGCCGGTGGGCGGCCGGATGCGGATCTGGCGCAAACTCGCCCGGATCGGGGCGGTTCAGCTTAAAGGGGCGGTTTATCTGTTGCCCGACGGTGAGGAGCAGCGGGAAAACCTGCAATGGCTGATCAAGGAAACCGTCGCCATCGGCGGCGAGGCGGGTTTTGCCCGGGCGGAGGCGGTGCAGCCCTTCACCGTCGCAGAATTGCGGGCTCTTTTCAACCGTCGCCGGGAAGAGGATTACAGCCGGCTGGACGCGAAAGTCCAGGAGCTGCGGCGGCGGGTGGCGGCCTGTCGCTCCGGTGCCGGCTCGTCGCGGGTGGTCGCCTTGCGCAAGCAGTTCGGCAAGATTCGGGATGAGCTGCAAAGCCTGCGCCGGCTGGACTTCTTTGACTCCCCGGCGGGCAGAAACACCGTTGCCGATTTTGCCGACCTGGAAGCGGCCTTCAAGCGCCTGCTCGCCCCGGCCGGAGAAGCCGAGGCCCGGCCGGAGGCCACCTTGCGATGCCGGGACTTCCGGGGGCGCACCTGGGTGACCCGGCCCCGGCCCTATGTGGATCGTCTGGCGTCGGCCTGGCTGATCAAGCGTTTCATCGATCCCCGGGCCACTTTCCTTTTCAAGCCCGAGGCGGAGATCAAGCCGGTGGCAGGCACCGACGCCGACGGCGCCGTGCTCAGCTATGACGTGGCCGGCGGCGACTTCACCCATCACCACGAGCTCTGCACCTTCGAGGTTCTCCTGCAACGCTTCGGCCTGACGGATGATGTCGGCCTTGGCCGCCTGGCCGAAATCGTCCACGACCTGGACCTCAATGACGACCGCTACAACCACCCCGCCGGCCCCGGCCTGGAGGCCCTGCTACAAGGCTTGAGCAGCCGTGAAATAAGTGATCATCGGCTGCTGGCCCGGAGTTTTCTGCTCCTGGATGCCTTCTACGCCGCTCAGGTCCGCTCAGGTCCGCAGACCGGAGCATCCTGATGCACTTCCGCCGGGTCGGGCCGGCTTCAATGGCCTCCGGGATGTTCCGTTTGATCAGCCGGGGGACGGGTAAGCGGTCAGACGGGGCTTCAGGTTGCCCCCAAAAAAGGGTACCAGGCCGGCCGGTTTTTTGGCATGATTGGGGAACAAAGGGGGGAGCCGTTCACCATGGGTGCTAACCTGCCGACTTAACGGGATGTAATCGTTCAGCAGTGCCGCAGATTGTCGGCTGTTCGCCGACGATTGACACGGGCCGCGGCCAGGCGCCTCGTACCCCGTGTACTTAAGCCTGGCTGATCGCCCGAAGGTGCGGTGCTGCTGAACGATTACAAGGGGGTGAAATATGGCGCGGGGTGACTTTGCCTGTCTGGGCAACGTGATTAAAAGTGGTCTGCTGGTGGGCGGTTCCGGTCTGATCGGCGGGGCAATTCTCCACTATTTCAAAAAACGGGCCGATGCTGAGTTCGAGTTGCGGGCTCCCAACAGCAAGCAGCTGTCCTTGCGTGAACCCGAGGATATCCGTAGCTATTGCTACCGTTTCAAGCCCGAGTTCATTATCAACTGCGCCATCACCTCGCTGGATTCCAGCCCGCTGCTGGCCTATGAAACCAACTATCTCGGCGCCATCCAGTTGGCCCGGCTGGCCCTGGAACTGCAAATCCCTTATATCCATTTCAGCTCCGCCGCCGTGTTGCCCCCCGGCGAGAATCTGGCCGAGGATCGGCATCTGGAGCTGACCCCGGAGCTGGCCAACTACCCCAAGTCCAAGCTGCTGGCGGAGCTGGCCTTGCGGGAAATGGGCCGCAGGCACGGGCTGGATTACACCATTATCAGGCTGGGGGTGGTTTACGGGGCCCACGACCACAAGATTCAGGGCTTCCACCGGCTGCTCTTCGCCATCGCCGATCAGACCATGCCCCTGCTTTTTACCAACCGGCGGGCGGTGCATTCCTACTCCAACTCCAAGAAGGTGCCGTTTTTTGTCCATCATGCCTTGCGCCACCGGGAGGAGTTCGGGGGCCAGACCTACCACCTCGTCGATCCCCTGCCGGTTTCTTTAAGTCAGTTGATTCTCACCATTAAATCCTATCTTGAACTCAAGCGGCCAAGGGAAATCTACCTGCCCTACCCGCTGGCGCGCTTCGGGTCCGGGGTGATGCGCGGCATTACCCGGCTGCTGGGCAAGATCGGGATCGAGGCCCGGATGCCGGCGGAATTGCAATTTATGGAAAATTTTTACCAGACCCAGACCCTGGCCTCCGCCAACCTGAAAAACTCCAGCTTTGTCGATCCCCGGCCCGAGGCCACGGTTTTTACCGAGTTGCCCCACCTGCTGGAATACTACCTCTCCCGCTGGGGCGCCCTTAACCTGATCACCCCCTACAGCAAGGATCTTTTCGTTTGCCGCCGCCACGGGGAAGAGTTCGTCCACGATCCCGGCCGCCTGCTGGCCCAGTTGGACCAGCAACTGGCCCTCGGCGCTTCCCCCCCGGAAAGCCGCGCCGAAGATTCCCCGCCCTGTTGAGCGGTGGTTCCCCGTTCCGGCGTCGGTTCCTCCTCTCCGTTGTTTCCGGAGGCGGGGCCACCTCAGAGTTGCTTGACTTTAGCGCCGCTCGCCCCTCTTGGCCCCGACCAATGACTTTGGCTTTGACGGAGCTCTGGAAGGGTGTTGGGGCAGATTATTGGGGCCGCTAAAAAATCCCCAAATATTCTGTTGACAGCACTGGGCGCCGGGTGTATTTGTCTGAACAGCAACAAACTGACTGACTACTCAGGTGAATATGTGGGCGGGCCGGCGGGCTCCCGGCAGAGCAGGGGATGAAGCAGGTACAGGGACAGATGGCTGAGATGGAACAACGGCGGGGCCGGGGGCGAAAAAAGGAGGGAGGATCGCGCAAGGAGGCCATCCTGGAAATGGCCACCCTCTTTTTTGCCGAAAAGGGCTTCCGCAACACCGCCATCGGCGACATTGCCCGGATGATCGGGGTGGCCGACGGCACCGTCTTTTACCACTACAAGACCAAGGAAGATCTCTTCGTGGCGGTGCTGGCCAACTTCAAGGAGTTGCTGATCCGGGAAAGCAACGAGTACCTGGCGGCGGAAGAGTTCCGCGACGGCCTGGAGATGGTGGAGGCGGTGATCTCCTTCTATATCCACCTGGCCGGCAAGATGGAAGAACGCTTCCTGCTGCTCCACCGCCACTATCCCTACAAGTTGGCTGAGGATAATCCCGGCTGCCGCAAACACCTGGAGGAGATCTACGATTTCTTTGCCGGGATTTTCGAGCGGGCGATTCTCCGGGGCCAGGAGGACGGTTCCATCCGGCCGGGGCCGGCCCGCAAGCTGGCCCTGATCATCTTCACCATGGTGGACGGCCTGGTGCGGATCGGCACCTACCGCCTCTATCAGCCGGCCACCCTCTACGGAGAGTTGATCGATTCCTGCCGGCGGATGCTGATGAATACGCCAGAGCAACCGGCCAGGGCCTAAGGCGCGACGGGCACGGACAACCTGAGGAAAATTGGGGCAGCGACCATGAGCGCGACAAAACAAATTGAGCAGGGCAGCGGGCTGGCGGTGGTGGCCGGAGCCTGGTGCCGGGGTGAGGAGACGGTGGCGGCCCTGGCTCGGGAAACCGGCTTCACGGTGGTGGAGGACCGGGATTTGGTGGCCGCCGCCACCGCCCGTTCCGGCCTGCCGGAGAGTGTGATCGGCCGGGCATTTTCGCCCCGGATCTCGGTCTTTGACAAGTTCAGCGGCGAAAAGGAGCAGGCCCTGGCCTGGCTGCGGTTGGCTTTGGCCGAGTTGCTGGAGCGGCCCGGTCTTTTGCTGTACGGTCGGCTCGCCCACCTGGTGCCCCGGGAGATCACCCACCTGCTCAAGGTCTGCCTGATCGCCGATCTGCCCTTTCGCGCCGAGCAGGCCGGCAAGGCGGAGCAGGTGAGCGAAAAAGAGGCCCTGCGCCGAATCGCCGCCGCCGACGGCGAGCTCGCCTACTGGACCGGCACCCTGCTGGGGCAGGATGATCCCTGGGCGGCGGCGCTTTACGATCTGCTGTTGCCCATGGCCGCCACTGAGGTGGCGGAGGCCACCGCCCTGATCACCCGGACCCTGACCCGGGATGCGGTGCGTCCCGGTGCGGCTTCCCGCCAGGCCCTGGCTGATTTTCGCCTGGCGGCTCAAGCCGGAGTGGAGTTGAGTCGCGCCGGGCATGAAGGCGCGGTTACGGCGGCCGCCGGAGCGGTGACCGTGACCATCAACAAGAAGGTGCTGATGTTCAACCGCCTGCAGGAGGAGTTGCAGGCCATTGTCGGGGCCCTGCCGGGGGTGGCTACGGTGCGGGTGGAGGTGGCGGAAGACCTGCGGCCGGCGGAAATCTACCGGCGGCATGACGTCGCCAAGCCCTCCAAGGTGCTGCTGGTGGATGATGAACGCGAATTCGTCCAAACCCTTTCCGAGCGCCTGATTTTCCGCGACGTGGGGGCGGCGGTGGCCTACGACGGCCAATCGGCCCTGGAGATGCTGGCCGACGAAGACCCCGATGTGCTGGTGCTGGATCTCAAGATGCCGGGCATTGACGGCATCGAGGTGCTGCGGCGGGTCAAGAAAATTCGCCCGGAGGTGGAGGTGATCATTCTCACCGGCCACGGCTCCGAGGATGACCGGCAAGTCTGCATGGAGCTGGGCGCCTTTGCCTACCTGCAAAAGCCGGTGGATATCGAGCTGCTGGATCAGCGGCTCAAAGAGGCCCACGCCCGGGTGCAACAGCGCCGGGGGCGGGGCTGATGGTGGCGGTCTTTTGCGACCATGACCATGAAGCCAAACGATAACATTTGGGAGGGCACGACCATCCGGCCCTCATTTTGGCGGGCCGGCAGCCAGCTGCCCGGAGAGCAGCCCCACTTCGACTATCGCCGGATCTGGCGGCGAGCGGTGCTGTTGATGCTGGCGGTGGCTTTGCTGCCCCTGCTGGCCCTGGCCTGGTTTGACTATCGGGTCACCGGTCAGCACAGCGAAAATGAAATTATTCTCCGGGCCGATCGGCTGATTTCCAATACCCGGCGCACCGTTTCCTTCTTCCTGGAGGAGCGGCAGGCGGCCCTGCGTTTCATCGTCCAGGAGTTCGGGTACGCCGAACTCAATAGCGACCGGCGCCTGGCCAGGATTCTGGATAATTTGAGCAGCTCCATCGGCGGCTTCAGCGACCTGGGGCTGTTTGATGCCCGGGGCCGCCAGGTCCGTTATATCGGACCTTACGCCCTCAAGGACATCAACTATGCCGAAGAGCCCTGGTTCCGCGAGGTGGTGGCGGCCGGCAGCTATGTCAGCGATGTTTATCTGGGGTTCCGCAATGAGCCCCACATGGTGATCGCGGTCAAGAAGGAGACCGCCGCCGGTTCCTTTTTCGTGCTGCGGGCCACCCTGAACACCGCCTGGTTCAACGAACAGTTGGCCCACGTTAAGGAAAGCGGCTTCGGGGACTCCTTCCTGATCAACCGGGAGGGCGTCATTCAGACTCCGTCGCTGGCGCATGGGCAGGTGCTGGAGCGCTTTCCCCTGCCGGTTCCGCCCTTTGCCGAGGAGTCGCGGGTGATCTCCGGTAACGATCTCTACGGCCGGGAGAATGTGCTGGGCTACGCCTATATCGCCGATTCACCCTTTATCCTGCTGGTGATCGGGGCCAAGGATGAGTTGCTGCAATCCTGGCGGCAGGGTCGCCTGGTGGTGGTCGGCTTTCTGGGGGCGGGGGTGTTGATGATAGTCCTGGTGATCCTGGGGGTGGCCACCAATCTGGTCAACGACATCTATCGGGCCGATCAGGCTCGGATCTCCGCCATGCGGGAGGCGGTCCAGGCCAACAAGCTGGCCTCGCTGGGCCGGCTGGCGGCGGGAGTGGCCCATGAGATCAACAATCCTTTGGCCATTGTCAACGAAAAAGCCGGGCTGTTGCAGGATCTGCTGGAGCGGGATTTTGACGGGCCGCCGCCCCGGGAAAAGCTGCTGGCCCTGGCGGCTTCCATTAACCGGGCGGTGGAGCGCTGTGCCGGGATTACCCGCCGGCTCCTGGGTTTTGCCCGGCCCGGCGAGATGAAGCTGCAGCCCCTGAACTTGGCGGAGCTGGTGGGCGAGGTGTTGGAGTTTCACGGCAAGGAGGCCGAGTATCGCAACATCGAAGTCAAGCTTGAAATCGATCCCGGCTTGCCCACCATTCACAGCGATCGGGGCAAGCTGCAGCAGATATTTCTTAACCTGATCAGCAACGCCTTCGCCGCCCTGCGCGATGGCGGCCACCTCTATATCACCGCCGGTCTGCTGGACCGGGAGCGGCTGCTGATCACGGTGACCGATGACGGCCACGGTATTGGCGAGGCCGATATGAAAAGGCTGTTTGAGCCCTTCTTCTCCACCAAGACCAAGAAGGGTGGTACCGGCCTGGGGTTGTTCGTCACCTACGGGCTGATCCGCGAGTTGGGCGGCCAGATTCGGGTGGAAAGCGCGGAAGGGGTGGGGACTCGTTTTTTCATCACCCTGCCCTGGCGGGAGCCGGCAAAAGAATAATTTTGTCAGAATAATTTTATCCGAGGTAAGTGGCTGCGATGCGGATATTGCTGGTTGATGATGAGGAAGAACTGGTTTCGGCCTTGGGCGAGCGTCTGGCCCTGCGGGGGCTGACGGTGGACTGGACCAGCTCGGGGCGAACCGCTCTGGCCTGGGCCGGGGAGCGCCCCTATGACGTGGCGGTGCTGGATATCAAGATGCCCGGGCTGAGTGGTTTGGAGTTGCGGCGTCGCCTATTGGCAATCCAACCCGACCTGCCCTGCATTTTTATGACCGGTCACGGTTCGGCCGGGGCCGGTGACGAGGCCGAGGCGGTGGCGGCGGGCGGCGGCTGTCTGCCCAAGCCGGTGCGGCTGGATGAGTTGCTGGCCCGCCTCCGTGAAGTTGCAGCCTGACCTTATCGTGGGGAGCCTGGGGAACAATGGCGGAAAACTCGGGAAAATTGGCGGATGGGGTTGTTGCTGATCAGCGGCTGTTCTGTGGCCAGGTTACCGCTTCCATCTCCCATGAGATCAAGAACGTGCTGGCCATTGTCAATGAAAACGCCGGGTTGCTTGATGATTTTGCCAAAATGGCTGCGACGGCGGGGCAGGGGGTTGAGCCCGACCGGGTGACCGCAGGGTGCGCCAACATTGCCCGTCAGGTGCGGCGGGCCAATGAAATTGTGGGCCTGCTCAACCGGTTCGCCCACAGTGCCGACCAGCCCCGGCAAGAGGTAGAGCTTAACGAGACGGTGGATTTTTTTGTGGCCCTGGCTCGGCGGACCGCCGGCAACGCCGGGGTGAGTTTGCAGGTGATTCCCGCCGGGGAGCCGGTCAGGTTGCAGGTGGCCCTTTTGCCGTTGCTGCAACTGTGGTGGCGGCTGCTGGCGGGCAGTCTGGCCGGGGAGCGGGCGGCGGGCGGGGGCGGTGGGGAGCTCAGCCTCCAGGTGGTGGCGGTTCCCGCGCCGGCCCTGCGGGTGCAGGGCGGCGGCCCGGTGGCCCTGGCCGGCTCCCTGCTTGACGAGCTGCTGGCCGTCCAGCCCGCCCCCTGTAGCCTGCAAACGGTAGCCGCCGGCTGGCAAATGGAGTGGACAAGGTAAACGTTGCGGGTAACGTTTACATTTAATCAACAGGTTGTTGGGCCTGCTGAACGATTGTTGGCAAAAAGGAGAACGCCATGAAAGAAAAAATTTTATTGATTGACGACGAGGCGGATTTTGTCGAAGCCCTGGCTGCTCGCATGCGGGCCCGGGAAATGGATGTGGCCGCCGCCGGCACGGCCACCGAGGCCCTGGCCCGGGATGACGTGGACAGCTTTGACGCCATTGTCCTGGATCTGCAGATGCCGGGGATGGACGGCCTGGAGGCCTTGCGCCGGCTCAAGGAGCGCAATCCCAAGCTCCAGGTGATCCTGCTCACCGGCCGGGCCACGGTGGCCAAAGGGGTGGAGGCTATGAAGCTGGGGGCCCTGGATCTGCTGGAGAAGCCGGCGGACCTGGAAACTCTGACCCGTAAAATCAAAGAAGCCGGGGCCCGTAAGTTGGCCCTGGTAAAGGAGGAGAGCGAAGGCAGGATCAAGGAGATCATGACCAGCAAGTCCTGGTAAAAAAAGTTTGAGTCGGGCTCGACGATCACTCTTTTTTTGCTTCCGCAAAAAACTGACTGATCGCTCAATATTAAAAAATAGAGGTGGTCGCCGCCGGCAAAACGGCGCTGCGGCCTTGGTTGCTTCGGGCCGGAAAACCGGCAAAATTCAAATAATCCTGGAGGGATTGGTAAAATGAGTGCTTTCAAGTATGCCGGTCAGATGATGATGGCCGGCGCCAGAGCCCACGCCAAGTGGGAAAAGGAAATGTCCGATCGGATTCTGGGAGACTGGCGGCGGCTGGCCGTACTCGGCCTGCTGTTGTTGCCGGTAATCCTGGGCGGGGTGGCCTGGGCCGATGATATCGCGGCCTCGCTGCCTTCAATTCTCGGGGGCAAGATGGCCTACTCCCCGGCCTTCTACACCTCTACCATCTTTTTCGCCTCCATCGGGGTCGGCCTGGGTGCCGGCCTGATCACCGGCTGCATCGGGGCCGGCGGCGGCTTCATCATCGCCCCGGCTCTGATGAGCGCCGGGGTCAAGGGAATCATGGCGGTTGGTACCGACCTGTTCCATATCTTCGCCAAGGCGATCATGGGTAGCGTCCTCCATCGCAAGCTGGGCAACATTTCGGTGTCCCTGGCCATCACCTTTTTGATCGGCGCCATCGCCGGGGCCACCGTGGGTGGTTTGATCAACCGGACCCTTTATGAACTCAATCCGGTACTCAGCGACGCCTTTATCACCACGGTTTATGTCTTTATGCTTGGTTTTCTGGGTTTTTACGCCCTGGCTGATTTTTTCAAATCGCGCAAGGCAGCCACCCTGGCCACCAGCGACGGCCAGCTCCAGAAGGATATGGAGAGCATGACCGCCCTGTCCCAGAAGCTGCAGAGCGTCAACATTCCCCCGATGGTTCATTTTGACCAGGGGGTAGTGCCGGGGGGGCGCAAGATCTCGGCTCTGTTCCTGGTTATTGCCGGTGCCGTGGTCGGCCTGGCCGCCGCCATCATGGGCGTGGGCGGCGGGCTTCTCACTTTCCCGATCTTTGTTTACATCCTGGGGGTTTCTTCCTCCACCACCGTCGGCACCGATATTTTTCAGATCATCTTCACCGCCGGTTACGCCGGTTTGGGCCAGTACGCCATCTACGGCTTTATTTTCTACACCCTGGCCATGGGGATGCTGTTGGGCTCGCTGATCGGCATCCAGATCGGTTCGGTGGTGACCAAGGTGGTGCCGGGCACCACCATTCGCGGCTTTTACGCGGTGGCGGTATTGGCCGGGTTCACCAACCGGGTCTTTGCTCTGCCCAGCAAGCTGGCGGCCATGGGCTATCTCGATATCACCGCCCGCACCGGCTACATCCTGGAGCAGATCGGGATCTATCTTTTCTTCGTGGTGATTTCGATCTTTTCGGTCTGGGTAATCTGGACCTTTCTCTCCAACATTAAAACCTTGAAGGTATCGGCCAAGGCCGAGGAGGTGCGGTAATGATTTACAACAAGAAGGAGTTCGGCCTGGGGTTGGCCCTGTTCGTCGGCTTCTGGGCGGTGTTCATCGTGCTGATGTCGCCGGTGTTTGCCGGTCAGAACCTGCTGGATTACATGGACAATCTTTACAATTCCATTTCCAAGCATTCCGCGTACTATATTCCCGGAGTGCAGGAGCGTACCGCCTCCCTGGCCGGCAAGCAGATCGACTTTGCTTTCCCCGCCAAGGATCAGGCCCAGGCCCTGCGGGCCGCTGAACAGTTCACTCTGGTCGGGGCCCTGGTGAACCTTGAAGGTCAGACGGTGAAGGTGAGTGGCGATATGGGCCGGATTCTCGGCAACATCCTGAGCGATGCCGATGCCATGTACGCCAACAACGGCTCAGCCCTGGTGGCCAAGTACGGCCGCCACGAGCAGGTGGTGATGTATGACTGGTGGTATGCCCTCAAACAGGGGCAGGACGACCTTAATCACCGCCACCTCTTCGCCGAGGCCAAGGTGTTCTACGATGTGATGACCCGGGCCGTGGAGCCGGCCTACAACTACTACCGGATCGAGGCCGAGCCCATCCGCAACAAGCTGGGAACCGTGGTCCTCTCCCTGGCGGGCTACGTTTTCTATACCCTCTGGTTTGGTTTTGCCATCCTCTTCATGTTTGAAGGGTGGGGGATCAAGCTCGAGCACTAAACAACGGCCGTGACCGTTCGGCAACTCCTGTCTGCACGGCGCTACCGAACGGTCACGGCCGTCTACGGCAACAGGCTGTTTGACGACCAAGCCTCGTTGATGGGAATTAACCATGAGTTTATTCTGGCGGATTAAAGAGTGGCTGGGGCTGGTGGAGGCACCGCCCCGCTTGAGCCCCGAGGAGGCCAAGGCCGCCTTTCATCGCCAGTACCGTAATTTTCGGGCCCTGCTCACCGCCAACAACAACGCCCTGGAGCTGATGGCTGAAATCGAGCAGGCCTTGAGCGGCAGCCGCCCTTTCAGTATGGCTTTTGTCCGGGGCCACTGCACCGCCCTGGTCGCCAATGTGCAAAAGATGGTCAACTACCTGCAGATCTTGAGCGGCAACCGCTACCGGAGTCTGCAGCCGCCCCTGCAGCGCCTCAGTGAGGAGCTGGAAGAGATTCTCAACCGGGAGCCTCCCCTGGCCGGCCGGGAGCTGGTGCTGCCCCTGGCCCGGCTGGACCGCCACCGGGCCGATGAGGCCGGGGAAAAAATGGCCAATCTGGGGGAAATTCGCAACCGGGTGGGGTTTGCCACCCCCGATGGTTTTGTGACCCCCGCCGCCGCCCCCCGCCACTTTTTTGCCGCCAACAATCTGCAAATGGAGATCAACCGCCGCCTGCGCGGGCTTGATCCGGAGCGGCTGGCCGAAATTTATGCCGCCAGCGCCGCCATCGAACGCCTGATCGTCCAGGCGCCCCTGCCGGCGGATCTGGAGATGGAAATTCTGCAAAACTACGCCCGTTTGCGGGGTGAGCGAACGGAACTGCTGGTGGCCCTGCGCTCCAGCGCCCTGGGTGAAGACAGCAGTCATGCCTCATTTGCCGGCATGTACCGCAGTCGCCTTAAGGTGGATGCCGCTTCCCTGCTTAAAACTTATAAAGAAATCGTGGCCGGCAAGTATCGGCCCCGGGCCATGGTCTATCGGCTCCAGCGCGGTTTTCGCCACCAGGATGTGATCATGTGTGTGGGCTGCCTGGCCATGGTGGAGGCCGAGGTCAGCGGGGTGGCCTTCAGTCGGCCCCCCGGCGACTTGCGAGGGGAGTGGGTGGAGATCAGCGCCGCCGCCGGCCTGGCCGATGGGGTGGTCAGCGGCCGGGTGCCGGCGGTGCGCTTCCGGGTGGAGCGCCGCCGGCCCTGGCGCTGCCTGGAGGCCAACCGGCTTTTAACTTCGGAGCAGTTGGCCGGGCTGGCCCAAATGGCCGTGCGCCTGGAGGAGCACTTTGGCGCCCCCCAGGATATCGAATGGTCCCTGGCCGCCGGCCGCATTTATCTGCTGCAGTCCCGGCCGCTGGGTGGAGCCGGCAGGTCCGGTGCCGCCGAGGTAAGCGTTCAGCAGGTTGGTGCCCCTGCCGCCGTGGTTGACGAGGATGATGCCCCGTTGCGGGGTGGGGTCACGGTTGCGGCCGGGGTGGCGGCGGGGCCGGTTTTTGTGGTGGAGCGGGAAGAGGAGTTGCTGGCTTTTCCCAAGGGAGCGGTGCTGGTGGTCGCCCAGGCCCTGCCGGAGTGGGCGGTGGTGTTGCCCCGGGCGGCGGCGGTTTTGGCCGAAACCGGGCAGAGTGCCGCTCATCTGGCCACCGTGGCTCGGGAGTTCGGCATTCCGGCCCTGTTTGGGCTGGCGGGCTTACGCCGGATGCTGGTCGCCGGTGAGGAAATCACTGTCGATGCCACCGGCCGTCGGATTTATCGGGGCCGTCGCCCGGAGCTGCTGACCCAGGCTCCGCCGCCACCCCGGTTGATGCTGGGCAGCCCGGTGTACCGGGTACTCAAGGAGGCCGCCGCCCTGATCACCCCGCTTAACCTGCTGGATCCGGCTTCGGCCTTTTTTCGGCCGGGCTCCTGTCGGACCCTTCATGATATTACCCGCTTTTGCCATGAGAAGGCAGTGGCCGCGATGTTTGCCTTTGGCGACCGTTTGGGGTTCGTGGCCGGGGCTGCCCGTCGGCTGGTGGGGGAATCCCCTTACACCTGGTGGATTATCGACCTGGAAGACGGCTTTACCCCGGATATCGACCCCAAGACCAGCTACGTCACCCTGGAGCAGATTGTCTCCGCTCCCATGCTGGCGGTCTGGCAGGGGATGACCGCCTTTCCCTGGGCCGGGCCGCCGCCGGTCAACCTCAAGGGCTTCGGCGCCATCCTCTTTCGCTCCACCATGAATCCGGATCTGGAGCCGGCGGTGCGCTCCCGCCTCAGCGAACGCAGTTATTTCCTGATTGCCCGCAGCTTCTGTAACTTGAGTCTGCGCCTGGGTTATCACTTTGCCCTGCTGGAAAGCCATGTTTCCGAGCTGCTCACCGAAAACTACGTCAGCTTCCAGTTCAAGGGCGGAGCCGCCGATGACCGTCGTCGTTGTCTGCGGATTGAGTTGATCGCCGAAGTACTGCGGCGTTACGATTTCCGGGTGGAGATCAAGGATGACACCCTCACCGCCCGCCTGGAGAAGATGGAGGCACCCTTTCTGCTGGAGCGCCTGAAAATTCTCGGCTACCTGCTGATCCACACCCGCCAGATCGACATGGTGATGGGTGACAGCGGCATGGTGGCCCACTACCGGCGCAAGATCGCCGCCGATCTGGAAACCATTATGACCGCCGCCGTTGCGCGGGCGGCTCGCCACGAAAACCAAACTCACGGATAATAGCTGATGGGCGCTGATTTAAGATTACTGCTGGTTGACGATGAAAAGGATTTTTTGCAAACCCTGGCCCGGCGCCTGGAATTGCGCGGCTTTCGGGTGGCTACCGCCGACGGTTGTCACTCCGCTTTGACCGCCCTGGCCGCGGCCCCCCGGGACGTGGTGGTGCTGGATGTAATGCTGCCCGACCGCGATGGCCTGGACTGCCTGCAGGAAATCAAGGCCGGTTGGCCTCGCACCGGGGTGGTGATGCTCAGCGGCCACGCCTCCATCAGCGCCGGGCGACGGGGAATTGAGTACGGGGCCAGCGACTACTGCCTGAAACCGGTGGAGTTGGGGGAGCTGGTGGAAAAAATTTACATCGCCCACGCCGAAGCCGAGTTCCTTTAAGCCGAGATTCTGAAAAAAAATTTCTTTCTTTACTTCCCTGCCCTTAAATATCTGCCGCACTCCTGGCTCCTGGCAAGATCAACCGTCGGATAATGCGCTTTTAGTGGCCAGCCTGCCGCCTATCGCTTCCCCCTCCCGCCGCGGGTCATAAAACTGAGTTTGATAAAAATTATCGCAAAAAAAGGCTTGACAGCCATTTGAGGGGGGCATTATGAACACGAACTCAAAGCCGCCCCGTCCCGACCATGACCATTCCGGCAAGGCCAGAGACACCAACTTCAGTTACATTATGGGGTGTGTCGTCTTTTTGACGATACCACATGTTGGCGGGCGTGGAGTGCCCGCTGCGGCAACTCGTTTACGATCATGGTGATCGAAAACCTGCTTTGATTTTTATACCGCCTGTTAATGCGCCTCATCGCGGCCTGGCCGCCGACGGGGTTTTTTTTAGTGTTCATTTTTTCCTGACCAGACTAGGGGGCTAAGGATATTATGGCCGAAGAAACAGAGGGCAAGGAGCGATTTTTGGTAAAGGGCATGTTCATCCCGATGAAGCGCTTCCCCCATATCGACGAGGATCTCAATCTCCACGAGGCGGTCAAGGCGTTGCAGGAGTACACCTGCGGCCAGTACGAGCGGATGCGCTACTCGGAGATGCTGGTGGTCAACCGGCAAAACCAGTTGGTGGGCCGGGTCAACCTGCAGAGTGTCCTCAAGGGGCTTGATCCCAACCTGGGCCAGATCTTCAAGGGCTTTGAAGGCAAGCCTGGCGAGTTTCCCAACCTGGCAATTTTGTGGGGCGATTCTTTCTTTGAGGCCTGTCATGCTCGGTTTGGCAAGAATATTAAAGAATTCATGACCCCCCTGCCGCCGGCGGTCAAGGTCAACGAGTCGGGGCTCAAGGCCCTCTCCATCATGCTTAGCCACAACGAGACGGTGTTGCCGGTGGTCAGTGAAGACGGCGCCGAGGTTCTCGGGGTGATCAGGCTGGAGGAAGTGTTCAACGCCATCGTGCGCCGCTGCGACGGCAAGTAAAGGTTGGGGTTGAAGCCGGGGGCGGCGTTGAGTCGGGCCCTGGTTGGTGGTTACCGTCAGGATCTACTTATCAGTTATTCTAAAATATTTGGTTGTCGGCTCCGTTTCCTTGACTATCGATTAGCAGGGGGCGGCAGGCGGCTGAGAGAGGGTGCGACAAATGTCCGAGAGTGCGAAGCAGGCGGCGGCCGACGAAAAGATCGGCCTGGCAGCCGAAATGAAGGAAATCAACTGGAAAAAGTGGTTTTTCATGTTTGTGGGGATCGGACTCTTCAGCCTGGTCTATTTTTCCCCGCCCTGGCCCAGCGCCTTCGACCCCATGGGCAAGGAGTTTGTCTTGAGCCCCCAGGGCAAGGCGGCCCTGGCCCTCTTCTTGCTGGCCGGTACCTGGTGGGTTTTTGAGGTTCTGCCCATCGGGGTTACCGGGATCACCATCGGGGTGGTCCAGGCCCTGTTTTTTATCCGCCCGGCCAGTGACGCCTTCAAAGACTTCATGGACCCCTCGGTGCTCTTTATCTTCGGCTCCCTGGTTATCGGGGCGGTCTTTACCAAGGTGGGAATCACCAAGCGGCTGGCTTACAAGATGCTGGATATTGTCGGTGAGCGCACCAGCATGATTTATCTGGGCTGTTTTGTGGTCACCGCCCTGTTGACCCATCTGATGGCCCATACCGCAGTGGCCGCCACCATGTACCCGCTGCTGCTCTCCATTTACGCCCTCTACGGGGAAGGGGACCGGCCCACCAAGTTCGGCAAGGGGCTCTTCATCGGCATGGCCTTTGTGGCCGGGGCCGGCAGCATCATCACCCTGCTGGGCGCGGCTCGCGGTATTGTCGCCCTGGGCTTTTTCCAGGAGATTGTCGGCCGTGAGATCTCCTTCTTTGAATTGACCCTTTACATGGCGCCGGTGGGCTGGCTGATGGTCTTCCTGCTTTGGGGCTTTTTCATGGTCTTCTTCAAGCCGGAAAAGGCGGTAATTCCGGGGCTGCGCGAGAAGGCCCGGGAGTTGAACGCCGCCATGGGGCCCCTGACCCGCCATGAGAAGCTGGCCGGGATCATCGTCCTGGGGGTTATTGGTTTCCTCTCTCTCCAGTCTTTCGTCCCGGCCCTTCAGCCCTTCAACAAGGCGGCCATCCTGCTGGTATCCACCATTCTGTTCTTTATCCTCGGAATTCTGGATGTCAAGGACCTGGAGGATGTGCCCTGGAACATCATCCTGCTCTTTGCCGGCGCCATGAGCATGGGCTTCTGTCTCTGGCAGACCGGGGCCGCCGAGTGGCTGGCCATCAACTGGCTGGGCTTTTTCCAGGATGCCCACTGGTTTGTCTTTGTGATGGCCATGGCCTTCTTCGTGCTGCTGATGACCAACTTCATCATGAATGTGGCGGCCATTGCCATTTCGGTGCCGGTTTCCCTGGTGGTGGCGCCCTACCTGGGGGTGGCCCCGGAGGTGATCGTTTTCGCCGCCCTGGTCACCGCCGGCATGCCCTTTCTGCTGCTGGTGGGCGCGGCTCCCAACGCCATCGCCTACAACTCCAAGCAGTTTACCAGCGGTGAGTTTTTCGCCTACGGGATTCCGGCCTCGATTCTGCTGATGGCGGTGGTCGGCCTGGCGGTGATTCTGATCTGGCCGTTGATGGGGATGCCAATCACCGTCCCCACCCCGTAATCGTCC
>OBJA01000306.1_pt1 | contig 45019 bp, 30 predicted proteins | sample 1519751 | NCBI WGS metagenome assembly OBJA01 (sample SAMEA3881238, study PRJEB22517) | soil metagenome | biome: lake sediment; feature: soda lake sediment; material: sediment, water from around vicinity | place: India | collected 2013-12-23 | depth 3 m
ACATTGGGAGAAGGGGAACGGTCAAATTATCAAGCTTTAAGTTTTGTCCTTCAGATTAGCTGTTACCCTCGCCCGATATATCTGGAGAGGGTTAGGGTGATCCAGACGTATTTTCTAAGTAGTCGGCCACGTCAACAACCGTTGACGCAAGCGAAGGAATGAAAATCTTAAGTTGGCGTGGACGACATAGGGTATTTTCTAGGTAGTCGGCCACGTCAACAACCGTTGACGCAAGTGAAGGGATGAAAATTGTAAGTTGACGTGGAAGACATGGGAATTTTCAAAGTAAAAATTAAAGGAGGTTATAAGGATGTTTATTAACAGAATGAAACTGGGACCGAAGATGATCGCCCTTTTTTTGCTGGTGGGTTTGGTCCCTATGCTGGTTGTGGCCGTATTCTCTTATTCTATTGCGCAAGGAAATCTCACGAATATCATCAATGATAAACTTTCACTGTATGGCGAGCAAAAAATATCTCAACTGGAGAAATGGTTTTTAAGTAATAAACAGTCGATCGGTGCGGCGGTGGTATCACAGAATATTTATCAAAGTTTAATTTCCTATCGAACCAATGATGGTTGGCAGGCCCGCAACAGTCAGGTCTTAGGCCCTTATCTACGACGAATAAAAGAACTCCATGGTTACACCGAAGTTTTTTTGGTCAATGATAATGGCTTAATTATTAGCGCCACGAATGAGAGTTTGCTCAATGGCGATCTTTCCTCTCGTGAATACATAAGACGGGCATCAAGCGGTCGGATCGTTTCCTCGGAAATGTTTTATTCGGATGTGGCAAATAAAGTCATCATTGTATTGGCTGCACCGGTTTTAAGCCGCGGAACCACTGGGGAGATCATCGGATATTTAGGAGTCTTTCTGGATGCCAATGTTGCCAGCGCCATGGTGGTGGATGGGTTACATCTTGTGGGCGAATCAGCCGATGCATATCTGGTGGATAATCATCAGACGTTGTTAACAATGCCAAAATCGAACCGGGGTTTTGAGGTTTTAAAGTCGAAGGTTCAAACCGATGGCACAAGAAAATTGATGGATGCGTTGAATGGCCGTAATCACAACTACAAAGAGAGTGCTCATTACCGGAGCTTTAACGGAGCTCGAGTGTTAAGCAGTCTTAGCATTATTCAACTGGGGGATTTTCCCGCGGGTATGGTAATGGAGGTCGATTTCTCCGAGGCTTATGCTGCCATTAATCAATTACGCAAAGTGATCATAACCTTAATCGTTATTATTGTGGCAGCTGTTGTTTTGCTTGGATTGATGGTTTCCAAGTCATTGACTACGCCAATTTTCGCTGTCAATCGGATGATCAAACAGTTGTCGACCGGTGATTTCACCGTCGACATGCAGATGAATCGGGGAGACGAAATCGGTGAGATGGCTCAACAATTAACTTATATGAAGGATAATCTGGCGAAGTTAATCGCGAATGTACTGGAGATATCATCGCGGGTTAAGAACGGTTCTGACGAAATCGCCACCGGAAATCAGGATCTTTCCCAGCGAACCCAAGAACAAGCCTCCACCTTGGAAGAGGTTGCCTCGACCATTGAAGAGATCAACGCTTCGATTCAGCAGACGGCAGCCAACTCGGGACAGGCGGATCAGATCTCCCAGAAGACCTTGTCCGCCGTCAAAGAGGGAGAGATAGTCATCGCGGAGACGATGGACGCGATGAAACAGATCACGGTCAGCAGCAAACAGATCGCAGAGATTATCAAGGTCGTCAACGACATCGCCTTCCAGACCAATCTCCTGGCCTTAAATGCTGCGGTGGAAGCGGCACGGGCCGGGGAACAGGGCCGAGGTTTTGCGGTGGTGGCGGCGGAGGTTCGCAATTTGGCGGGCCGGACGGCTGAATCGTCTAAAGAGATCGAGAAATTGATTAAAGAGAGCGTCGACCGGGTTGAGAAGGGCAACGTATTGGTTCAGCGTTCCGGAGAGATGCTCCAGCAGATTGTGCAGAATACCAAACATACCTCTGATGTGGTGGTGGAGATCGCAGCTGCAGTTAAAGAGCAGGCCGGAGCTGCAGAACAAATTCAGAGCGCCATTGAACAATTGAACCAAGTGACGCAACAAAACGCCTCCATGGTGGAGGAGATTGCTTCTTCTAGTGAAGCGTTGAATGCTGAGGCGGAAAGTATGACGGAGATTGTATCGGTCTTTAAGATCAAAGGAGGAATTGAGCAATTTTCACACTCTAAGGTAAAGAAGACTAAGGATATCTCACAAAACTTTGGCATTATCCGAGATAAAGCCAACTTAAGTAAAAAATTTATCGAAGACGATTTGGAACAGTTTTAGAAAAGAGGTGAAGCGATGAACGGCATCGATAATACCTTGGATATTCTTAATCTCCAATTCACAGGAAGCGATCAGGAGAGCCAACTGCTGGTCTTTCATGTGGACGGCGAAGAGTTTGGTGTGGATGTTTTATTGGTTCAGGAGATTATCCGTTTTCTTCATCCGACGAAGATTCCGAATGCGCCGAAAGCGGTCATTGGAGTGATCAACTTTCGGGGAGAAATCATTCCCCTCATTGACCTTCGGCAACGCTTCAATCTTCTCCAACGGGAGCATGATGAATTCACCGTCATCGTGGTGGTGGAGTTTTCCGGCAAGACCGTGGGCTTGGTGGTGGATCAGGTCTCCGATATTGTCAACATGCCCAATGAGCATACCCAACTCACGCCTGAGTTTAGCCATGATGAGAAGACGGCATATCTACGGGGCTTGGGGAAACTGGGTGATCGACTCATTCTCTTGTTAGCAGTCGAAAAAATAATGAACCTGCAAGAGTTGATGGCTTTAGAGGAACCGATGGGGGAAGTTGTAACCGGGAATGAATCATAGGATTGGCAGGGAAGGGTTAGCACCCTTCTCTGCTCTTACAGGTCTTTCACATGGTGTAGAGTGTTTTTGGGTGACTTTACCGGTAAAGAGGTGAAATCGTGACAAGAGAAGTCAAGGTGGATCAAGAGTTATACAAGATCTTTATCGTCGAAGCCCATGAACAATTGGAGAAGTTCACGCAAGCGTTATTGCTGTTGGAGAAGGAACCCGAGAATGTGCAGGCGGTTAATGAGCTGTTCCGGATCGCCCATACGCTTAAAGGCACCTCCGGTATGGTCGGCTTTGACGATATCAAAGAGGGGATGCATGCGGCAGAAGATCTATTGGATGCCGTGCGCGCTGGGCGAAAGAAGCTGACCTCCACCGAGATCGACCTCTTGCTTTCCCTCGGGGATGCCGTGGTCAATACCTTACAGGACACAAACGTCCTGTTCAAACCCGAGGATTGGGTGGGTCGTTTGCGGGGGGCGATAGACAACCGACCAGAAGTAGAAGAGCGCTTTCCGGAACCAATGTTGATTCTAACCGAATTAGAGAAGCAGCAGGTGTCCTTGTTACAGGAACAAGGCAAAATGTTATACGGATTTGAACTGGATTTTACTCCGGATGCACCATTTCGCTCAGCATCGGCCAAGGTTTTCTACCGAACCATCGGAAGTTTAGGGGAAGTCTTCAAAACAGCGCCAACGGATGAGGAACTGATCGATGAGAACTATTGTAAGATCAAGGTCGTCTGCAATAGAGAGAAGGAACTGACGGATGATGAAATTCAAGCGGTTCTCCGTATACGCAGCGCCAATCCAGGCATCCACGAAATCCGTTGGCGGCAATGGACATACCGTGCGACTCCCAAACCTCAGGAACGGGAAGGGCTGGACAAAGCCGCTGACACCATCCGTGTGGACTCGGAGAAGCTGCAAAAGCTCCTCAATACGGTGGGAGACCTCATCAGCATTCGGGCGGGACTGGATGAGATCATCGGAGGTGATACAGTGTCTGGTTATGGCCTAAATTCCCTCAAACTCCAGATGCATCAGTTCAACCAGAGTCTCTCGCTTCTGCAATCCGAAGTCATGAAATTGCGCATGGTCCCTATCAAACAGCTCTTTACCCGCTATCCACGGATTGTCCGGGATTTGTCGCAGAAATGCGGCAAAGAGATCGAGCTGGTCTACCAGGGCGAGGGCACAGAGATCGATAAAAAAGTCATGGAGCTTTTGGTGGATCCTCTGACGCATATTATACGGAACGCCGTAGATCATGGGATCGAAGACAGGGAAGAGCGAATGGAGAAGAATAAACCGACATTAGGCCGGATTGTGCTCAAAGCGGACCAAGAGGGCAGCAATATCGTTATCGAAGTCATGGATGATGGCGCCGGCATTGATTTAGAAAAAGTGCGGGCTAAAGCGATATCTGTGGGAATTGCCCAGGAAGGCCAGGTCTACACCGAGGAGGAGATTATCGAGTTCCTCTTTAAACCGGGCTTTTCCACCGCCGACAAGGTGACGGATGTTTCTGGCCGGGGTGTGGGGTTGGATGTGGTACGAACCAATTTGAATATGGTGAATGGAAGTATCAGCATTCAAACGAAGAAAGATGCGGGGTCCACTTTCCGGCTTGTCGTTCCGTTAACCCTTGCCATCATCAACGCTTTCCTCGTAAGGGTCGCCGGAACCATTTTCGCCGTGCCCTCCCACGATGTCATAGAAAATATCGTTATCGGTTCCAAGGATATTCATCGTGTGGAAGGGGCGAAGATGGTGCGCCTGAGAGACGATGTTATTCCCTTAGTGGATATGGGAGAGCTATTCTATGATTCGCCAGCGGTCATTACCCGTCATCATCCCGTGGTCATCGTTGAAGGCCGACAGAAAAAAGCGGGTTTGATCGTCGATGAGTTTCTTGAGCCCCGAGAGATTATGATTAAGCCGGTCAACCCGTCCCTCGGTTCGATAAGCCATGTCTCCGGCGTAACGGTATTGGGCAACGGTCAAGTCGCCTTGATTATGGACGTTTATCCGGTTTTGGAAAGTTATCTCCAGACTGTGGGATGATCATCAATTCAATTGCAGATTGAAGCGTTAATCGTGCAAGGGTGAGCTTTAGTCGAACGAACAACCGAAACGTCGAGGTGTGATGTTTAATGGCAGGTCAGATTTTACCCGATGAAAAGGATATTAAGGCGATTTGCCATTTAATGCAGGCGCGTTTGGGCTTCAAGTTTGGCGATGAAAAAGTGCCGCTAATTATATCAAGGTTGGGGAAGCGAATCCGCGAACTTAAACTTACCAGTTATCAGCAGTATATTCAACGCATAACCCTCGATTCTTCGGAAGAAACAATCTGTATCAACTTACTGACGACCAATGTGACCCAATTCTTTCGGGAGCCTTGGCAATTTCACTTTGTTATTCAGAATGTATTGCCGCATTTTCTCGAAACCAAACAGGATAAAACCTTGCGCTGCTGGTCGGCCGGGTGCGCTACCGGAGAAGAACCGTATACATTGGGAATGGTCTTCTATGAACATCTACCTCGGAACTGGAGGGTAAAGATTCTAGCTTCCGATGTTTGCACCGCTTCGCTGCAGACCGCATCCGAGGGCATCTACCCCAAGGATCTTGTCAAGGATGTGCCCAAGGATTTACTGTCCAAATACTTTACAGCCAGTGGTAATACGTATAAAGTTAGTAATCGATTGCGTCAAAGTGTATGGTTTAAACAGATCAATCTCATAGAAGGCTCGCTTTTGCCGAGTCGCATCATCTTGGATATGATCTTTTGTCGCAATGTCTTCATCTACTTCACAAAAGAAACGCAGAAGAAGGTCTTGGACGTTTTCTATCGGTATTTAATGCCGGGAGGATATCTTTTTCTTGGGCATTCCGAGTCCATCGATACTCAGCTGGACCGTCGATGGAAACCGATGAAGGGAAATGTGTACCAGAAGTTTGAGGAGTCTAGGTTCGTATAAACTTTTAAACATGAACGAGAAAGCAACGGAAGGGTGTGGAGGCGTGAAGGCACTGGTGGTGGATGACGCCATGGTGGTACGTTATACGATGAAGAAGATCTTATCGGATTTAGGCTTTGCCGAGATCCATGAAGCTGGAGATGGGAAGACAGCGATCCAGCTCTATCAGGAGCACCACCCGGATCTGGTGACGATGGACATCACCATGCCGGAGATGGATGGGCTGGCCAGCATTCGGGGGATCATGGCCTTTGACCCGGCGGCCCGGATCATCGTCTGCAGCGCCATGGGGCAGAAGGAGATGGTGGTGGAAGCGGTCAGCCTTGGGGCCAAGAATTTTCTGGTCAAACCCTTCCAAGAGGAGAAGATCCGGGAGAACGTTAAGATGGTAATGGGAATGTAAAGCTCAAAAGGGATGAGAATGAAGAACCGAGAGATGGGCGGTGCTGGACCTGGGTCTGGCGCGCTCTTTTTTGTTGTTCAGGATATTAGAATAAGGATTGCATCAATTTATATAAAATTACGCTTAAATTAGCCGATACATCCATAGTGGGGTTTTGCAAAAAGCAATCACCCCTCCCCCGTTATCTCGGCAAAATTCCTGATCGACGCTGCTCTATCAGTAAAATCGGACCATTCAATGAGGAATAACACAGTGGGGTGACATGATGGTGAATCATTCCGAGATCGATGACGTAAAGATATTTACCGCTGAGGCTCTGGAACTATTAGAATGCTTTATAGAAGCCCTGTTGGTCTTGGAGAAAGAGCCCCAGGACAAGGCGTCCCTCGATGCGCTCTTCCGAATCGCCCATACATTGAAGGGGACCTCCAGTGTGATGGGGTTCGAGGATATTAAAGAGAGTATGCATGCGGCCGAAGAACTGTTGGATTCAGCGCGTTCGCGAAGACAAGAGCTTTCCCGCGAAGAGTTTGATCTTCTGCTTGCATTCTCCGACGCGATGATGTGTTCCTTGAAGGAGACTTCGCCTTCTTTCTCCAAAGAAGACTGGGTTAATAGGCTTCGGTCGTCGATTATCCCAAATCACATTGCTGACCAGAAGCTTCCGGATCCCTCCTTGGTCCTTTCGGAGAAGGAAAAACAAACGATCTGCTCCCTTCAAGAAGAAGGGAAGATTGTTTATGGGTTTGAAGTGGATTTTGCTTCTGACGCCCCGTTGCGCTCGGTGACCGCAAAGGTGTTTTTGTCCTCCTTGGAACCTTTGGGCTCGATATTTAAAACGGCTCCAGACCTTTGCGGGCTTGTCGAAGAGAATTACTGCCGATTTAAGACGGTATGCGTCTATGAAAATGAGTTGTCCAGTGAAGAGATGAGTCGGGTTATCCGACTGATCGCATCAAACCCTGGAGTCACAGATGTGCGTTGCCGGCAATGGGTTTACCGTCCCCAGGAGGCCAAAACGGCGGAGGATGAGTCGAGTCATCGCGATGAGAAAGCCGCCTCGGGAACTGTCCGAGTGGACTCGGATAAGCTGCAAAAGCACTTGGATACAGTGGGCAATCTCATGAGTGTCGGAGCGGGCTTGGATGAGACGATTCAAAGCGGGACGGTATATGGTCCTGGGCTTGAAAGATTAAAAGCGCAAATGCAGCAATTGACTCAGACCCTATCGATACTCCAAGCCGAAGTGATGCAGTTGTACATGGTGCCTGTCAAGCAACTTTTCCACCGCTATACACGGATCGTCCGAGACCAGGCCACCAAAAGCGGAAAACGGATCAATCTTTCGTTTCAAGGCGAAACGATGGTGGTGGATAAGAAGGTTCTGGAAGCGCTGGCCGATCCCTTAACCCATATCGTATTGAATGCATTAAGCCATGGAATTGAAAGACCCGAGGTCCGCCGGGGAAATGGAAAACCCGAAACCGGGTTGATTAAATTCAACGCATCACGGGAAGGGAGAAATCTCGTCATCGAAGTTCGGGACGATGGAGAAGGCGTGGATCTGGAGAAGGTTTATGATAAAGCCATCGAACAGGGAGTAGCCCAGGGGGATCGGAAATATAGCGAAACAGAGCTTATGGATTTCCTGTTTACTCCAGGGTTTTCCACGAATGATAGGATAACGGAACTCTCGGGTCGAGGGGTTGGATTGGATGTGGTTCGAACCAACCTGAGAATGCTCAACGGGGATGTGACCATTCATTCGACCCGAGGGACGGGAACGGTTTTTCGTTTGGTCGTTCCGTTATCGCTGATTTTGATCGAAGCTTTTTTAGCCACGGTCGATGGACGGGCCTTTGCGATCTCCGCAGAAGATGTCTTGGAAAATAGGCTGATTAAACCGAAAGACATTTTAGAGCAGAATGCGAAACGTTACATCCGGTGGGGAAATGAAGCGATTCCCCTCGTAGATTTGGGTGAACTCTATAATGGAAAACCCACAAGCGTCGGACGGCGGCAACCCGTCCTTGTTCTGGAGACCCCCGGGGGAGCAATGGCGCTGATTGCCGACGAATTCTTGGAATCCCGGGAGGTCATGGTAAAACCCGGGGATTCCCTGGCATCTGAGAATGATGCGGTATATGGAATCGCGGTTTTCGATGATGGCCAGGTTGCCATGGCGCTCGAGCCCAAGCTGTTATCGGCTGATTTATGAGGTTTATTGCACCCTCGCCCCCTAGCCCCCTCTCCCAATAAGCCAGGGAAGGAGGGAGGAGTGAATCTGTGGGTCATAGCTCTTACAGAACGGACAAATTCCCTTCTCCCGATGTACCGGGAGAAGGAATAGGGATGAGGGTTATGGCGGAGGCAGTTGGTCAAAGAGACAACTGCGATTTCACTTCTAATTTGAAGCGGGTGTTCACGGCGGAAGAAAAATATGCTACAATAATCACAAATACCTGAGTCCATAGGGGATCGCCCTTGAACGAAGGTATACTCGCGAACAAAACCCACCTGAGGCAGAGGCCATTTGGCCTGGAGCGAAGGGACGGACAAGGAAGCTTAGCTTTGTTGCGCTCAACTGCCTATGGCAGGAGCGCTTTTGTTGTATTGTGGGGTGTTTCCATGGATTATCGTGTCGAAGAAGACCTTTTGGGAACGGGAGTAGTGCCTCAGAGGGCGCTTTATGGGATCCATACGGCGCGGGCTTTGGAGAATTTCCCCTTTGGCCGGCAGACGGTGCATCCGGAGTTGATCTCCGCCATCGCCACCGTTAAGCAAGCGGCTGCACGGGTGCTCGGCCGTTTGGGCTGGCTATCGCAGGAGAAATCTCGGGCAATTGCCGAGGCAGCCCAAGATGTCGCTTCCGGAGCAGACCCTGGGGATTTTCCGCTCTCGGCATGGCAAGGCGGGGCCGGAACCTCGACTCACCTCAATGTCTGCGAGATCATCGCCAACCGAGCCATTATTAAACTCGGCGGGCAGCCGGGGGAGTATGGGTTGGTCCATCCCATCGACGACGTAAATATGTTTCAGTCCACCAATGATGTCTACCCTACGGCGCTGCGCATTGCCGCCATCCGTCGGTTGCGACGGTTGAGCGATGCCTGCTCTCATCTGCAAACGGCCTTGCAAGCCAAGGAGGCGGAGTTTGCCGATGTTCTGAAGCTGGGGAGAACGGAGCTGCAGGACGCTGTTCCCATCACGTTGGGTCAGGAATTCTCCGCCTATGCCCAAGCCATCGGCAGGGATCGCTGGCGGCTCTATAAAGCGGAAGAGCGTCTCCGCCAGATCAACCTGGGAGGTACGGCGGTGGGGACCGGTCTGGGAGCGCCCTGGGAATATATCTATGCTGTATCGGAGGAACTCCGCCAGTTGACCGGTATCGGCTTAGCTCGAGCCGAGAATATGGTGGATCCCACCCAAAACATGGATGTCTTCGTCGAGGTCTCGGGATTGGTCAAGACGTCGGCGGTCTCGCTCGCCAAGATCGCGCGGGATCTCCGGTTGCTGGCTTCGGGACCTGCCGGTGGATTGGGAGAGATCGCCCTTCCGCCGCGCCAGGCCGGATCGTCATTGATGCCGGGGAAGGTTAACCCGGTGATCCCTGAAGCGGTGCAGTTGGTGGCCTACCAAGTGATGGCCCATGACCATGCCGTCACATTGGCGGCGCAAAGCGGGGAGCTGGAGCTCAATGCCATGGTTCCCCTCATTGCCCATGCCTTGCTGGAGTCGTTGGAACTGATGACGGATGCCGTGACGGTATTGGCCGATCAATGCGTTGCTGGGATAACCGCGCGCAGGGAGGATTGCCGGGAGAACCTCGACCGAAGTACAGCGGCGGCGACAGCCATCGCGATGGAGATGGGCTATGATGCGGCTTCGCGTCTGGTCAAAGAAGCTCAACGGCGAGGGGTGGACTTGAAGACTGTGGTGTTGGAGGAGGATTCGCTCCAACTTGAGACGGTGGAGGCCATCTTTTCCCTGGATGGCTTAACCCACCCTGGTCAGCAGCGAGGGGGTAGAAAACCATGAACGAGACGACGAAGGGAAATCGCTTGCATATCTCCATCTTTGGCCGGAGGAACGCCGGTAAATCCAGTTTGATCAATGCCCTGACCGGTCAAGAGATCGCCCTGGTCTCGCCGGTGCCAGGCACCACCACCGATCCGGTGGCGAAGGCGATGGAGCTGTTGCCTCTGGGGCCCGTCTTGTTGACGGACACCGCCGGGATCGATGACGAAGGAGCACTGGGCGAAGAACGAGTTCGCCGTTCGTATCAGGTATTGGACCGAACCGATATGGCGGTTTTGGTCTTGGACGGGACCCGGATGCCGGACGCCACGGAAGAGAAGTTGATCGAGAGGTTGCAGCAGGCGGAGCTGCCCTTGGTTGTTGCCGTCAGCAAACAGGATCTGGCGGACGAGGAGCAGACCAAGGCTGTTTGGGGTTGGCTGAGCGAGAGAGGATTGTCGGGTATCTCCTTCAGCGCCGTGACGGGACAGGGGATTGAGCGTCTCAAGGAGGAGTTTATCCGGTCCGCGCCGGAGAGTTTTGGCGAAGAGACACTCATCGCCGACTTGGTGGGTCCCGGGCAGACGGTGGTCTTGGTGGTGCCGATCGATACGGGTGCTCCCAAGGGACGGTTGATTCTACCGCAGGTCCAAACCCTGCGCGAACTCTTGGATGCGGACGCCGTCGGGATGGTGGTCAAAGAGCGCGAGCTGCGTTGGGCCTTGGACCAACTCAAAGAGCGCCCTCACATGGTGGTCACCGACTCTCAAGCCTTCCTGAAAGTAGCGGCGGATACGCCGCCGGAGATTCCCTTGACCTCGTTCTCCATCCTGATGGCACGGGCCAAGGGAGACTTGGGAACCCTGGTGGAGGGCGCTAAAGCCGTCGACCGGTTGAAACCGGGGGACCGGGTTTTGATCGCCGAGGCCTGCACCCATCACCGGCAAGCCGATGATATCGGCAAGGTTCAGATCCCCCGCTGGCTGCGGCAGATCGTCGGCGGCGATCTTCATTTCGAATGGACGTCGGGAGGGCGATTCCCAGAGGAACTCGGCGATTACCAGCTCGTTGTCCATTGCGGCGCCTGCATGCTCAACCGCAAAGAGATGGTCTCCCGGATTCATCGCTGCATTGCCCAGAACGTGCCCATCGTCAATTACGGCGTTCTCCTAGCCAGAGTCCACGGCGTTCTCCCGAGAGCCCTGGACCCGTTTCCTTGGGCGAAGAGGTATTGGCACCAAAATTAATGTTAATGTTAATATTTAATTTTAATGTAGGGTCGACTCGCGAGTCGACCCTACAAAGCCTCTGTAGATTTATGCCACAATATAAAAGGACCTTCGTTGATGAACGAAGGTCCTTTTTGCCATCCTTTGGATTGACGTAGATATTATATGATGATATTATATTACCAACTCATATAATATAGTAATACAAGGGGGCGCATCTTATGTCGCGGGCAAAATCGTCGAAGAGCGAGAGGATCAAATCCTTAAAGCAGGTTATCGCTGAGCGTCCCATGGCGACGGATGAGGAGATTGCATCGGTTTTGGGGGTTAGCATCTATACGGTCCGAGCGGATCGCCAGAGGTTGGGGATCCCCGATGCACGGCAACGGACGAAGGAAATGGCCACAGGTTTATTCGGTAAATCCAAAAGTCTGACGGACCAGGAGATCGTCGGGGAGTTGTTGGACCTTCAATTAAATAAAGAAGGATTGTCATTGCTGGAAACCCACGCGGAGATGGGATTTAAACGTTCGGATCTCGTTCGGGGGCATATGTTGTTTGCGCAGGCTAATTCGTTGGCGGTGGCCATCGTCGACGCGGATGTGGTTCTGACGGGGGAGGCTCACATCCGCTTCGTCTCACCGGTGCGCGTTGGCGAGAAGACGTTGGGAAAAGCCAGGGTGATCTCGGAGGATGGTCGGAAGAAAGAGGTGGAGGTTGTGTTAAAGACCAAGGATCGGTTGGTTTTTGAAGGGACATTTATGGTCTATGGATTGACAAAAGAACTGGCTGCGCATTTAAAAATCGTGGAAGAATGCCAATACTAATGAACACGAAGGAGGATGCTATCGATGAAGGAGATCGGGATTCGGGGCGTTGGGATGTATGTCCCGGAGAAACGTTTGACCAATAAGGACTTGGAGACGATGATGGATACCAACGACGAGTGGATCGTCTCACGGACCGGCATCTCGGAGCGGCGTCTTGCCGGGGATATGACGACATCGGCTATGGCATTGGAAGCAGCGCGGGAAGCAGTGGAGGAATCGGGGTTTGCCGGTGATGATTATGCCTTTGTCATCGGTTCCACCGCCACAGCAGAGCATGCCTGTCCAACCCTGGGGGCCCGAGTTGCGCAAGGACTGGGGTTTGGCAATGCCTACTGTTTTGATCTCAATGCGGCGTGTTCCGGTCTGGTCTATGCGTTGGCGATGGGTGAGAGTCTGCTGAAGTCGGGTGGGGGTAAAGCTGGGCTGATCGCTGCGGGTGAGAAGATGTCGGCGTTGATGGATTATTCCGATCGGACCACGAGCGTGCTATTCGGTGACGGTGGGGCGGCTTTCACACTCAGCTCGGAGCCTCCCTACCACCGTATCCTCGAGACCGTCCTGGGCGCAGATCCATCCGGAGCTGACCTGGTTCGGATGGGCGGCAGCGAAAAGCATGGGACAGCGGAAGATCGCCATTTTCAACAGGAGGGACGGGCTGTCTTTCGTTTTGCTGTAACGAAGCTCAAAGAGCTGGTTCCCTTGATGATGGATAAATTGAATCTGACTCCAGACGATCGCTTCTTCATCATACCCCACCAAGCCAATCTCAGGATGATCGAGAATGTGGCGGCCGAAATGAAAATTCCCATGGAGAAGTTTGTGATGAATATCCAAAACTACGGCAATACTTCTTCGGCTTCCATTGGATTGGCGCTGGCTGAAGCCGTCAGGGAAGAACGGTTTCAACCCGGCGATAAGCTTTTGCTCATCGGTTTCGGCGGAGGATTGACATGGGGCGCCATGGCGGTGGAATGGTAGCATCGATTAGCCCGGTTTGAACCTCTGGTTTTGCGTAGGCCAAACCCTCATCCCTTTCCCTTCTCCCAACATGTTAGGAGAAGGGGAGCGGTCAAGAGAGAAACGATTCTTCTCAGCCATCCCTCGTCATGTGTGCCAGCCGATGCTGACATGGCGATGACTTACGCATAAGATGGAACAGGGGTGGCGAAAAGTGGCAGTCAATTCTGGGCGGATTGTCGATAATGACGGCAGGAAACGGTCGGCTTGCGGAGAAGTTTTTCTCAAAAAAGAAATGAGGAAGTTCATGATCATCATGAGGGTTCTTTTGTTGCTGATGGTTTTCATGTTTCTTCCTGCTCCATGGGGTATAAATCCTTGTGCCGCTGTGGACTTCGTCCCCGGCCCTCAAGAGCGTCTATTGGTGGTGGCTCCCCATCCCGACGATGAAGTGTTGTCAGCTGGTGGGCTGATGCAACGGGTTAAATCATCCGGAGGAGACGTCCGGGTTTTGTATCTGACCTCCGGCGACGGCGCTTTTCTTGCGAATCCAGTGTCATGGGTCAGAGGGTCGGATATCAGACGGAGACTAGGGACCCGGCGAATGGGTGAGGCCGTTGATGCCTTGAGTGTGCTGGGATTCGATGACGAAGCCTCTGTCTTTTTTGGTTTTCCCGATCGAGGACTCATCCCGATCTGGAGAAACCACTTGCAGGATGAATCGGCATATTGGTCTCGGCGAACCCGATCCAAACATGTTTTTTACTACGATCTCAAAAATCACGGGTCGCCCTATGTGGGGTCGGCCCTATTGGAAGCGATTCAAGTAGAGTTGATGGAGTTCAATCCGACAATGGTTATGACCCCCGTTTTGTGGGATTCCCATCCCGATCACAAGGCGGCGAATCTTTTTGTCAAAGCAGCGCTGGCCGGTTTGCCGATCCGTCCAAGGATCTATAGTTACGTAGTTCATTATCCGAAATGGAGTACAGTGATGCATCGAAGCCCGGCGGAGATCGCTGCGTTTTTGCCAGGGGCTAAGGGCGAGTCCATTCGTACATTCTCCCTGACACGAGAGGAGACGCGGCGAAAGCGGCGATCGATTAAGAGCAATCAAACCCAACGCCCTTCGATCAACCGCTTTTTGCTGAAATTCGCCAATCATCAGGAGGTTCTCTTTGAAGATCCGTTGGTGGCCTTAGATCTTGGAGAGACCCGACGTTATACCATGAATCTAATCCCGGATCTGGTGATGGAGATTACCGTTAGTCCCCAGGGCACGGAGGGTGTTTACCGATATACCGGGAACGAAACTGTTCAGATGAAAGTGTATGTGGCTGCTGGTCAAGGCAAAACCCGGGAAACGAATTTACGTCTCTCCCGCCGGAATCCGGAGTTTCGATGGGAGGCGCCCGTTTCGGACCAGAGAATCCTCTATATCAACCTCGAATTGAATCGGACAGGAGCCAATCCGGTACGGGAGGTTTGGAGCGGACTTTGGCAACTTCCTGCGGAGGGTGGGTCCATGACGGCATGGACGGGGACGGAGATGGCCTCTGCGGGGTAGTTGGGAATGTCAGTGGGGGTTGTGAAAGGATGAAAATGGGGCCAAACCCTCATCCCTTGCCCTTCTCCCAACACATTGGGAGAAGGGGAACGGTCAAATTATTAAGCTTTAAGTTTTGTCCTTCAGATTTGCTGTTACCCTCGTCCGATGGTTCTGGAGAGGGATAGGGTTAGGGTGCTCCAGACGCATTTTCTAGATAGTCGCCCACCCCAGCAAGCGGGGCAACGGAAGAATAAAAAAGTCCAACCATGACATTTTTTCACTTTTCTCTTTTCCATTTTCACTTCCAGTTAGGAAAGGATGGCTTGCGAGAGGCGGATGGAGAATCAGAGTCTATTACGGATCTGGAAAGAATGCGTATCCCAAGAGTATCCTCAGCTTTTGGAATCCTTGGAGGATGAAGGAGATCCCCGATATCTCCGCTTTAATCAGCGGATCATTCCGGGGCTTGGGTTTTCCTATGGAGTGAGATTTCCGAGGCTGCGCCGGATGAACGATGCCCTCGCCAAAAATCCACACCGGGATGGGATTTGGGAATGTTTGGCCCAAGGAGAATCCTTTGAGGAGAAGATCTTAGCCAGCATGGCGGTAAGCCGGTTGACCGCTAACAGCTTTGACGATGTACTCTCCCGGGTGGAGTTGCTGGCGGAACGGATCGACAACTGGGCTGTCTGCGATACGTTGGCCGGTGGCCTCGGAGGTTGGGTGAGAAGTGACGTGCCGCGATTCTTTCAGGTTTTGCCAAGGTTCTTGGAGGATTCGAACCCATGGGCGCGGCGGTTGGGGCTGGTTCTCCTCTTGCATCTGCGGGAAGAGCCTTGGATCGAGCCGGTTCTCTCCAGCACCTTGCTCTTTCAAGACGAGTCGGAGTACTATGTCCAGATGGCCGTTGCCTGGCTGGTCAGCATGGTCTATCCCGTGGACTCCGATGGTGTGCGGCGGTGGCTGGAAAGCTATGAACATTCGAACATTGTCAACCTGACGGTGCGCAAGATCATCGAATCCCGCCAAGTGAGCGCTGAGGACAAACGCGAGATCCGGCAGTTTAAGCGGGCCCTCACCCCCTAGCCCCCTCTCCCGATAATAAACCGGGCGAGGGGGAGGAGAAGAATTTGTAGGGGTTATGGTTCTCGCTGAATTGACAGGTTTCCTTCGTGGGGTTAGAGCGGAGACGGCTAGTGATAGGGTTTGCCAACATAATCCTTTGGTGCGTTTGTTGCCAAAAAAGGAATTTTCGGCGGGCGCGTGGAAGAATAGGCTGGACAGCATTTATTATCGATCTTTTATGATTTCAGGAGGCGTTGGAGATGTCGGAGAAAACAGTTCGCGTCCGTTTTGCCCCGAGCCCTACGGGGTTTTTACATATCGGCGGCGCGCGCACGGCCCTTTACAATTGGCTTTTTGCCCGAGCGACCGGGGGAAAGTTCATTCTGCGCGTGGAGGATACGGATCGGAACCGATTTGTGCCTGAGGCGTTGGAGGATATCATGGCCAGTCTGCGATGGCTGGGTTTGCAATGGGACGAGGGTCCGGAGGTCGGCGGCGATTTTGGCCCCTATTTCCAGTCGGAACGGCTGGCGCATTATAAGCAATATGCCGAAAAACTGGTGGCTGAGGATAAGGCCTACTATTGCTTCTGTACGCCGGAGCGGCTGCAGCAGGTACGGGCGGAGCAGGAGGCCGCGGGCCGAGGTACGGGATATGATCGGCATTGCCGAGACTTGCCGGCGGAGGAAGTTGAGCGGCTTCGGGCTGCCGGAACTCCCTACGTCATCCGTTTCAAGACGCCGACGGAGGGAACCACCATCGTCTCCGACGCGCTCCGGGGCGAGTTAACCTTCGACAACGCGACGCTGGATGATCATGTTCTACTCAAAACCGATGGTTTTCCCACCTACCACCTGGCCAATACAGTGGATGACCACTTAATGCAGATCACCCATGTGCTGCGGGCCGATGAATGGATCCCCAGCACGCCACGGCATGTCCTCCAATATCAGGCCTTTGGCTGGGAGCCGCCGGTCTTTGCCCATCTGCCGGTGCTTCTTTCGCCCGACGGTAAAGGAAAGCTCAGTAAGCGCCATGGCGCCACCAGCGTGCGGGAGTACCGGGAGAATGGCCATCTGCCCGAGGCGATGAACAACTTCCTCTTGCTCTTGGGTTGGCATCCCTCCGATGACCGGGAAGTCTTTACGTTGGATGAAGCGGCAGAGATCTTCACCATGGAACGGATCTCCACGTCTCCGGTGGCCTTTCAGACCGATAAACTCAACTGGTTTACCGGCCTCTATATTCGTGCCCTTAGTCATCGGGAATTGGCGGAGCGCACACTGCCGTGGCTGCAAAAGGCGGGACTGCTTCCGGATCCCTGTCCGCCGGAACGTTTCGCCTACTTGGAGCAGGTGATTCCCCTGGTGCAGGAACGGCTGAAGATGATCCCGGAGATCCCCGAGGCCGTGGACTTCTTCCTTCAGAATGAGATCCCGACACCAGCGCCCGAGCTGTTGATCCCGAAGAAGACCGAACCCTCCGAGGTGAAACGGCTGCTGGAAGCGGCCCGCCAAACCTTATCGACGATTGACTCCTTCGAAGAGCAGCATCTGGAAGAGACCTTGCGGATGCTGGCTGAGCGTTTGAATGTCAAGACAGGACAGCTCTTTATGCCCCTTCGCGTGGCCGTCACCGGCAAAACCGCCACCCCCGGCCTCTTTGAGACCATGCGGGTGATCGGGCAGGAGCGGGTGTTGGAGCGGATTCGGAAGGCTGGGGAGAGTCTGTAAGAGGACGGTTTAGGAAAGCCGTTGCGCCCTCACCCCCTAGCCCCCTCTCCCGATACACCGGGAGAGGGGGGAGAAGATAAATCTGTAACGGCAACTCGTCGTAAGTCTTACGGAATAGATTGATCCCCTTCTCCCGATGCACCGGGAGAAGGGATAGGGATGAGGGTTATGGCTTAGCGGACAAAACTAGGCTCCATAGAGGTGAAGCAATGCTGGGGACGCTCTTTAATTTTGAATATTTGGCCAGCGATAAACCGTTGATCATCGGGATTGACTTGGTGTTGACGGGATTGCTCTTGTACCAGCTCTTTAAAGCTGTGCGGGGGTCGAAGGCGATTCCGCTCTTGAATGGGCTGGCGATCATCTTCTTGCTGTCCTTGGTGAGCGAGTTTTTATCCTTTGCTATCCTAGCGACGCTTTTAAAGTATGTCTTATCCGTTCTCATCATCGCCATTCCCGTCCTCTTCCAACCCGAGCTTCGCCGTGCTTTGGAACAATTGGGCAAACGCAATATTCTCCTGCGGTACCTGCGGCTGACCCATGAGACGCCGCCCCAGACCGTTCAGGCGGTGGCAAGGGCGGCGCAGGAGTTGTCGGAGGCTGGAACGGGCGGGTTAATCGTTCTGGAGCGGGATGCTGTTCTGGATGAGATCGTCAATACCGGGACCCGGTTGGATGCGCTGGTGTCCTCCGTCCTGATCCGACAGATCTTTGAAAAAAACACGCCGCTGCATGATGGAGCCATAGTGATTCGCGGCAGCCGTTTGATGGCCGCTGAGTGTCTTCTGCCGTTATCGGCTCGTATCGATCTCCCGGCACGGTGGGGAACACGGCACCGGGCGGGTTTTGGCATCACGGAAAACTCCGATGCCATTGCCATTATCATCTCGGAGGAACGGGGAACGATGACGATTATGGTGGATGGAACATTCATCAACATTCGCAATGAAGAACAGATGCTCTCCCGATTGAAGGAATTGACCACCGTCGAGAAGAGTGGACGTTTCCGGGATAAACAGAAGAAGGTTGTGCCCCATGGGTGATTGGTTCCGAATCAACCAACTTCGGGCCGAATTGGGTCAAGATATGCGGGCGCTGGGGGGATTGGTCGCCAAAAGCCTCCTGGTTCATCCGGAGGATATCGGCCGCTGTATCCTGCGCCGGAGAGCATTGGATGCACGAGGACGCTCGCAACCCTTTTACCGAGTTAATGTGGACTTTGAATGGCTGGGAAAACCTACGGAGATGAACCGTCGGATTCTTGGACGGCGGGATCTCTCCCGGACGCTGCCCGTTCGGAAGGAGGCGATCAGTCCCGGCGACCAACGGCTGAATCATCCGCCGATTATTGTGGGGACGGGCCCTGCGGGATTAACGGCCGGACTGATGCTGGCGGAGGCTGGATACGCTCCATTGATTCTGGAACGCGGCGACGGCCTGCTGGAACGGATCGACGCGGTGGAGCGTTTTTGGCGGGACGGCAGGTTGGACCCGGACTCCAACATCCAGTATGGCGTAGGCGGCGCCGGCACTTTCTCCGACGGAAAGCTGGTCACTCGGATCAAGGACCCCGCGGCTCTGGATGTGCTGGAGATCCTAACGGAACTGGGCGCGCCGGAGGAGATCCGCTACGAAGCCAAACCCCATGTGGGAACCGACCGACTGCGGGAGATCGTGGCGGCGTGGGAAGAGCGAATCCAGCGGGCCGGCGGCAGGTTTCACTATCGGACGCAGGTTACCGAACTGTTGATGGAGGATCGACGCTGTACAGGGGTGCGCCTCCGGGATGGACAGGAGATCCCCGCCGATGTGGTGATCCTCGCCATCGGCAACAGCGGACGGGATCTCTATGAAGCGTTGTATCGGCAGGAGATTCGGCTAGAGCCGAAACCCATCGCCATCGGGCTGCGGGTGGAGCATCCGCAGACTCTCATCGACCGGAATCAATACGGCCGTTGGGCGGGGGATTCCCGTCTGGGAGCCGCTGATTATAAGTTGACCTACCATGACGCGCCGGGGAACCGGGGGGTCTATTCGTTCTGTATGTGTCCCGGGGGCGTGGTGGTGGCCGCCGCTTCGGAACCGGGCGGCGTGGTCACCAACGGCATGAGCTTTTATGACCGGGACAGCGGTATCGCAAATGCGGCCATCGTGGCGACGGTCTACCCCGAGGAATACAATGGGAGTCTACCCTTGGCGGGCGTTGAGTTTCAGCGCTTTTGGGAGCAGACCGCCTTTGGCCTAGGGGGTGGAGATTTTCGCGCCCCGTGTCAATCGGTCGAAGCCTATCTCGGTCTTCACCAGAGCCACCGCGGTGAAAGGGTGGAGCCCACCTACCGACCGGGGGTGGTGGAGACCGATCTTCGCCGGTGCCTTCCTTCGTGGATCGCCGATCCCGTGGCCCGCGCCTTGCAACGGTTCGATGGGATGATCCCCGGGTTTGTGGCCAGCGGGATGCTGACGGGGATTGAGACTCGCACCTCGGCTCCGGTGCGGATTGTCCGTAACGACGATCTGCAGTCGCCCTCGGCCATGGGCCTCTACCCCTGCGGGGAAGGCTCCGGCTATGCCGGCGGCATCGTCAGCGCTGCCGTGGACGGATTCCGTGTGGCGGAGCGGGTGAGGATGAAGTATAAATCTATTCAATGAGCAAAGGAGTTGCTGAGCCATGAAGACCGTAGCGCTGGTCATTGCTGAACGGATCTTTCGGGACGAGGAGTATCTGATTCCCAAGAGCATCTTGGAGATGAATGGGATTCGAGTGATTACGGCGTCGACGACCACGGGGTGGGCCGAGGGGAAACTGGGGGCCCGGGTGCAACCGGATCGTTTGGTCAGCTCGATTCAACCCAAGGAGCTCGACGCGTTGGCGTTTATCGGCGGGGGCGGCGCTGAACAATACTTCGAAGACCCTGTCTCACACCAATTGGCCCGGGGAGTCTTGGCTCAGGAGAAGCCCGTGGCGGCCATCTGTATCGCCCCGGTGATCCTGGCTCGCGCGGGAGTACTGCAGGGCAAGAAAGCCACGGTATTTATCGACGGCAAGCCCGACCTTGATCGAATGGGAGCTGAATACACCGACAATCCGGTGGAGCGGGACGGCCTGGTGTTAACGGCCAACGGCCCGGACGCGGCGGAGGCGTTTGGGGAGGCATTGGTGGATATGTTGAAATAACAACAAATCCATGTAGGGTCGACTCGCGAGTCGACCCTACACCTGGGATTATTTATCGTGATTGTGTTAAGGAGGAATTTTTGATGGGGCGGTTGTTTGGGACCGATGGGGTTCGGGGGGTGGCCAATGCGGATTTAACGCCGGAGTTGGCGTTCGCTTTGGGCCGGGCGGCGGCCGGTATTTTGACGAAGGGCAAGGTCAACGCCACGATGTTGGTGGGACGGGATACCCGGCTCTCCGGCGGGATGTTGGAGGCAGCGTTGGTGGCGGGGATTACCTCGGCGGGCGTCCACGCCATTAAACTTGGCGTCATCCCCACGCCGGGTGTAGCCTACCTGGTCAAACTGCTGGAGGCCGACGCGGGTGTGATGATCTCGGCGTCCCATAACCCCGTGCCCGACAACGGCATCAAGTTCTTCCAAGGGGACGGCTTTAAGCTCCCCGACGAGATCGAGGATCGGATCGAGCAGTCGCTGCAGAGCGAGGCGTTGCCCCGTCCCACGGGACTTGAAGTCGGACGCGTCTTGGAGCGAACCGACGCGGCGGAGCTCTTTGCGGATTATCTCAAGACGACGGTGGATTGCCGGTTGGATGGCTTGACCGTGGTGGTGGACTGCGGATTCGGCGCTTCGTACGAGGTGGCTCCCACGGTCTACCAAGCGTTGGGCGCAAAGGTCATCGCTATGAACGCGGAGGACGACGGCTCCCGGATCAACGTGAAATGCGGCTCGACTCACCCGGAGAAGCTTCAGGAGGCGGTGAAGGCCCACGGCGCCGATCTGGGCATCGCCCATGACGGGGACGCGGATCGGATCATCGCCGTCGACGAGCGGGGCGAGCTGGTGGATGGGGATCAGATCATGGCCATTTGCGGCTTGGATTGGATGCGCCGCGGCGTTTTGCCAAAGCGGTCCATCGCCGCGACGGTCTACAGCAACCTTGGCCTGATCGAGGCGTTTCGCCAGTCCGAGGGGGACGTGGTGGTGACGGACAACGGCGACCGCTATGTCCTGGAAGCGATGCGTGAACGGGGCCTGGCCATCGGTGGCGAACAGTCCGGCCATATCATATTCTTAGACTATAACACCACCGGCGACGGGGTGCTCACCGCCCTGCAACTGATGGCGGTCATGGCGAAGGAGAAGAAGTCCTTGTCGGAGCTGGCCACGGTGATGCAGCGATTTCCTCAAGAACTCAAGAACGTCCGCGTGGGCCGGAAGGACGGCTGGGATGCCAACCCCCGGATCCAACAAGCCATTCGCGGTGCCGAGCAGGAGCTGGGCACTAAGGGTCGTGTCTTCGTCCGCCCGTCGGGCACGGAGCCATTGATCCGGGTCATGGCCGAAGGCCCCGATGGGGAGCAGTTGAAGCGGCTGGTGGAGGAGATTGCAAAGGTGATCGGGGAGGAGCAGGGGTAGGAACATTGGTGTTTTAATGTGAATGCCGTAAATCATGTGTTATTATACAAACCACGAAGTACACGAAGAGCACGAAGTCTTCGTATTCCCTTTTTTACGATTTTAAGTTATCTTTCTAATTCAGACGTCCTTGACTTATTATCCTGTATTCCTTCGTGTTCTTCGTGGTAAATAGACCGTTTCCTGGTTTTGCATACGATGGTAGAAAGAAAAGTGTAGGAAAGGGTATATTCCTCAATATTTTCCTTTAGTTATGACTATAAAACTGTCTGTCCCATATGTTATAATGATTTACTAAGAAGGAGGTGAAAAAGGAATTTTAAATTGAAGGGGGGATGGATGGAGAGAAGTTTACGGGTTGAATTGAACTTAAGCGCCAGGACTCAGGGTTGATGCTCTGAGTTGACGAGGTGGGGGATCTCGGATCATCGGCGGGTGACCCCCGGTTAGGCGGAGATTATTTCATATCTTCTATCTTCGCCGACGCCCACAACCGTTAAAGGATCGACAAAGACTTTCAGTGATGAAAGGGACAATAGATCCGGGTGGGTGGTTTTTTGCTGCGCAAAAAAAGAGAAAAGTGAAAATGGAAAAGTGAAAAATTACTTTTAAGTACTGAGGAGGATTATATAGATGTGTGGAATTATGGGTTACGTGGGGCCGCGGGAGGCGGTGCCTGTTATCTTAGATGGGTTGAATAAACTGGAGTACCGGGGGTATGATTCGGCGGGGGTTGCCGTGGTGAACCCGGGACGGTTGAACGTGACGAAATCCGTGGGGCGGTTGGCGAAGGTGGCCGGACTGCTGGAGGAGAGCCCGCTGCCGGGGATGTTGGCCATCGGCCATACCCGTTGGGCGACCCATGGGCGTCCCTCGGACCGCAACTCCCATCCCCATCTCGACTGCAACCAACGGATCGCCGTGGTGCACAACGGGATCATCGAGAACTATCTGAAGCTCCGCGCCGAACTCCAGGAGAAGGGGCATATCTTTGTCTCCGAGACGGATACGGAGGTCATTCCCCATTTGATCGAGGAGCATTACGACGGCGACCTGGCCGCTGCGGTTCGCAAGGCCGTGGCCCGCTTGGACGGGGCTTACGCCATCGTCGTGGCCTGCGCCGACGAGCCCGAGCGGTTGATCGTGGCGCGCAAGGCCAGCCCGCTGGTGATCGGCCTGGGTGAGATGGAGAACTATGTGGCCTCGGATATCCCGGCGATCCTAGCCTACACTCGTGAGGTTTATATCCTGGAGGACGGCGAGATGGCGGAGTTGACCGCCGCCGGCGTCAAGGTGATGGATTTCCAAGCCAACCCCATCGATAAGAAGGTCTTCCGTGTGCAGTGGGATGCGGTGGCGGCCGAGAAGGGCGGCTACGAGGATTTCATGCTCAAGGAGATCCACGAGCAGCCCCGAGCCATCGCGGATACGCTGGCCGGTAAGATCGATAAACAAGCCAAGAAGGTCGTCCTGCCCGAGGTGAAGCTGGACCGGGAAGCGTTGAAGAAGGTCAAGAAGATCTTCATCACCGCCTGTGGCACCGCGTACCATGCGGGCTTGGTCGGGAAGTATACCATCGAGAAGCTGACCCGGATCCCGGTGGAGGTGGATGTGGCCTCCGAGTTTCGTTACCGCGATCCCATCATCGACGAGACGATGTTGACCATCGTGGTCTCCCAGTCGGGCGAGACCGCCGACACGCTGGCCGCGATGCGCGACGCTAAGGCCAAAGGCACCCGAGTCGTCGCCATCACCAATGTGGTGGGCAGCTCCGTGGCGCGGGAGGCCGATGATATCATTCTAACCTTGGCGGGCCCGGAGATCGCCGTGGCGTCCACCAAGGCCTACACCACTCAGTTGCTCTGCACCTATCTCTTGGCCATCTACATCGGTCAGGAGCTGGGCACCATCTCGGAAGCGGACCGGATCGCGATGGTGGACGCCTTGTTGGAGCTGCCGAAGAAGGTCGAAAAGGTCTTGAACACGGAGACGAAGATCAAGGAGTTTGCCCAGGATTTCAAGGCGAAGGAGAATATCTTCTTTATCGGCCGGGGCCTGGACTACTGCGTCTCGCTGGAGGGCGCTTTGAAGCTGAAGGAGATCTCCTATATCCATGCCGAAGCCTACGCCGCCGGTGAGCTGAAGCACGGCACCCTGGCCCTGATCGTGGAGGGCGTCCCGGTATTCGCGCTGGTGACGCAGCCGGATCTCTATGAGAAGACGGTGAGCAACATCAAGGAGGTCAAGGCGCGGGAGGCGACGGTGGTGGCTCTGGCCAACACCGGCGACCATGAGTTGCAGGAGTCGGTGGATTATGTGCTTCATATTCCGACGACGCTGCCGCTGTTTACGTCGATTCTGTCGGTGATCCCGTTGCAGTTGTTCGCGTATTATGCCGCGAAGGCAAGAGGATGCGATGTGGATAAGCCGAGGAACTTGGCGAAGTCGGTTACGGTGGAGTGATGACAGTTATCAGTTAACAGTTATCAATGAACAATTAAGGCGGGCCGTCTCCGGGGGAGGCGGCTTTTCTTAAGGCGGGTATGGGGATTAGTTTTCCGCAATGAGGGCAACGTGAGTGAAGTTCGATATAATGTTTTGGGCAGAAATTAATCTCTTTAATCTGCCAAATCAGTTTATAAACCAATTGTTCTTGAAGGCATCGTGGACAGTATTTACGATGCTTTTCTATTAAGTTACTTAAAAATCTACAATTGTGAATGGTTTCTTCACTAACGCCAAGCTTTTTATAAACGGGTATTAAAGTTAAGCTCTTTAGTCGTTCTATGTCGATTTTTAGCATAGATTGTGCTTTGCTTAAGTCGATAAAACTTTCAGGGCAAATGTCAAAAATAGAAGAAATAGAAGCTTGGGGGTAAGGGGTATCTGGACGTATTAAAAGGCGCCAGAGGTCGTGTGAGGTAGCGTAATTAAGGTGGGTTTCCTCATTTTTCCGTATTTTATTATAAAACCAGACTTTTGTCAGTCTGGTTTCTAATATATTAAGCTTAAGTGGAGGTAATTAAAGGAAAACATAGAAATTAAAAGTATATAAAATATATACAACACAAGGTTCCATTAAGTCGTGGAAAACTACTATTACGGCCTTCGGTTTTATAGAGTTTTGCTATTTTTTAATTTGGAAGGTGTTAATGATGACATTAAGTATGGACATATTGGTATCAATAATTGGAAATGCTGCTTATGAAATTTTGAAATCTAAAATTATGACGTATAAAGTAGAAGTAAAATCTATTGATAAACTTATTTTGGCAATTAATCGAGCTACAGAAAATTTATTCTCTAAATATGGTAGTATTATTGGAAATCCTGAAGGATCGTTTTTAGCTCACCCTCATAATTGGAATGTTCTGCTGAAAAGTATTCTTTATAGCCAAGAAGAATTAGTAATTGACGACTTTTATTTAGAGGGTTTTGGAATTCCAAAAGAAGTTTATATTCCTATTATCAAAGATTTTATAAATATGGTTGTTCAAGAAATGCATACAGACTTCGACCTTGATAAAATTCTAGTTGATAAAGCAAACGGTAAGGCAATTAAAGAAATTAAAAATGCAATCGAATCTATTGAGACTAAATTAAGTAGCTCTTCTATTATGGATAAAGCTGTTAATAGTTTACTGGACTATGATATTAATCAGGCTGAAAACATTATTGCCGCTTTTGTTCGTCCATTAGGATTAGTCAACCCGGACCCAAATTGGAGATTTAAAATAACGGTTAATGACGAAGAAATAAAAATAGTTGAAGAACCAATAAATCAAGAAGCTTTGGAGGGACCTATAAAAATAAATACTAAAATAGTAATTCCAGAGGAGCTCAAGTATTTGGGCAGTTTTCGAAATGTCCTAGAATATGGGCGAAAAAAACAGATACCTTTAGTATTTGAACTAAAAGAAGCTAAAATGTACAAAGACAGTCACTTAGTAGAACATTTTCGTTCCAAGTATAAAGGTAACTATAAAATAACGATACCTCCAACCCCTTATCCATTGATTAAAGCGAATCTGAGTTATAAAACGGAATTTGAACATATGTTTACACTTCAAGTCATGGAAATTACAGATGACGGACTTGTTAGGTTGAGTAATGAATATGACAAAAATGTATTTGTGGTGTTTAACATGCTTCTTGATTTATATAACTTGAAGTTTGCTGATTTTAATATTTATATAAATGAAGACAAAAATGATCAGTTAGAAAGTATCTTGATATTTAATAAGGTGTTATTTTACTCTAAACGAGGGGCAACACTCTGTGCGAGTTCTAATGTAGGCTTTCTATTTAGTGCAAATTTAAATTTCGAGAATGATGATGTTACAGAAGAAACACTAGGATTCATAGAAGATATTTACTTAATCCAAGACCACTTTAAAGTGCAATTTTGTATTAAAGAGGAATTTAATGAGGTAGATTACCAATTAGTAAACACTATAAAACAAATTATTAATTATGGTGTAGTTGAAAATAAGCTTAAGAAGATAAACCAAATTAAAGTGGATTCAAAAAAGACCATAGATATGATAATTAAAAATGTAGAATCGGGCATATTTCCCCAATTTGTTAATATCAAGAATAACCAAAGTTTTTTTCTTTGGGGGCAAGAGCTAAATGTTGGTGAAGAATATAACATAACCGCTCCAATAGAAATCATTGATATAGAACTGTTGAAAAAAAAGAACGAAATGTTCTCTGAAGGTGATTCAATAAGTATTAGTACTAAAATCGGAGATGACGCATATGTTGTTAGTTTGTATCCGCGTTATACCCCGAAAAGGCAAGAAGAATTTTATGTATCTCCTTTTGTTTTGGTAAGTCGCAAAGACTGAAAAATTTAAGCATGAAATATGAAGTAACAATGGTCTCCCTGAATTTTAGTTTCATTAGTGGGGGTGGGTCAGGTGTCAGAAACTAATTTAGTTCGACCTAGTAGAGACGGTGATCAATTCCACTACACGTGGGCAGCCCGCCGTTGTCTACTTCTTCTTTCACCCACTGCTAGCTTGAAAGCGGTTACGATTGAGGGGGCATCTCCTTTAGAGACAGACGCAGAAGACAGAATTACAACAGGTGAAGAATTAATTGATGTTGGAGAGTATTATGGGAGTGAAAACCTTGAGCAAGCAAGTTTAATCCGCTATATTCAGCTCAAGCATTCAACACTGAGGGTGGATGAGGCTTGGTCACCAAGTGGGCTGGAAAGAACTTTATCAATGTTTGCCAAACGTTACAAATCAATCCAACAGCATTTGCATACTCAAGACCTGAAAGGCAAGCTTGAGTTTTGGTTTGTTTCAAATCGCCCGGTTAATGCTAGGCTTTTAAAAACTATTAAAGATGCTGCAAAAGGTGTTCCGTCACAGTACAACGATGAACTAAAAAAATTAGAACGGTTTACTAGCATGAGCGGAATAGAACTTCAAAGTTTCTGTAAGTTGCTTCGTCTCGAAGGAAAACAGGATGGGCTGTGGGATCAACTAAACATATTAGTCCAAGACATAAGTTGCTATTTAGTCGATGCAGACGTTGACGCTCCCATTCAATTAAAGGAGCTAGTAACTAAAAAGGCTCTCTCAGTAAGTGCGGATAATCCAACAATAACCAGAATGGATGTGCTCCGAGCGCTCAAAACTGATGATAGCCGTTTGTTTCCTGCGAATTGCCTAATTAATGATCTTAAAAACATTGTAGCGCGTGAACAAGAGCCGGAGCTTTTTCAAGCAATTTTGCAGGCGAATGGTATACCAGTTATTATTCATGCTGCTGGTGGAGTGGGGAAGTCTGTTTTTGCAACACGAATTAAGTTCGGCCTCTCTCCAGGTTCTTGTTGTATTCTATATGATTGTTTTGGTAACGGTCAGTACCGTAGTGTTAGTAATTATCGCCACCGTCACAAGGATGCTCTAGTTCAGATTGCAAACGAACTGGCTTCCAATGGCCTTTGCCATCCTCTTATCCCTAGTCCCCATGCTGAGCCGTCGGCTTATATGAGAGCTTTTCTTTATAGGCTAAAGCAAGCGGTCACTTCGCTTAGATCAAAGAGCCCGCAGGCACTTCTCTGTATTGTCATTGACGCTGCAGATAATGCTCAAATGGCTGCAGAAGAAATTGGCGAAACGAGGTCTTTTATACGTGACTTAATTCGAGAGCAAATACCCGATGGTATACGTTTAATCGCTTTGTGTAGGACCCATCGACAGAATTATCTTGACCCGCCGCCCGGTACATTAAGGCTTGAGCTATATCCTTTTAGTCGAAACGAAACATCGGCGTATTTACGTCAGATATTCATCGATGCAACAGAACAAGACGTAGATGAATTTCACCGTGTGAGTTCTCAGAATCCTCGGGTTCAAGCATTGGCGCTTTCGTGGGGAAAACCACTAAATGATACGCTTCGCGCCCTCGGTCCTAATCCAACTACAGTTGAAGATACAATCGGGAGTTTACTCAATGCATCCGTAGCGAAACTGCGCGACGAAGTAGGTCCTATAGAAAAGACACAGATTGATAAAATTTGTACTGCTTTGGCCGTGCTCAGACCTTTAATTCCCTTGTCTGTTCTGGCTTCAATGGCAGACGTGGATGAAGCTGCGATAAAAAGTTTTGCCTATGATCTTGGACGTCCACTCGTTGTTACGGCTGAAACAATTCAATTTTTTGATGAACCCGCTGAAACTTGGTTTAGAGATAAGTTCAAGCCTACAATATCTGAACTTGCTGAATTTGTGACAAATCTAAAGCCGCTCGCGGAAAACAGTTCCTACGTAGCTTCTACATTGCCGCAACTTATGCTAGAAGCAGGCCAATTTACGGAACTTGTAACGCTTGCGTTATCTTCTCAATCACTACCAAGTACAAGTCCCGTTGAGAGACGTGACATTGAACTGCAACGGCTTCAATTTGCCCTTAAAGCAAGCTTGCGTGCAAAACGCTATACAGATGCAGCAAAACTTGCACTAAAGGCTGGTGGCGAAAACGCGGGTAATGAAAGACAATGTAAACTTCTTCAAGATAATACAGATTTGGCTGCAGTATTCTTGGATAGCGATCGTATTCGAGAACTCGTTTCACGCAGGACTTTTGGCTCAGGTTGGGTCGGCTCCCATCACGCCTATGAAGCCGCATTGCTTTCTGGACGTAATGAACTGTTGGGCGATGCACGTTCCAGACTCCGGATGGCCCACGAATGGTTAAGAAACTGGAGTAGACTCTCCCAAGAGGAGCAGGAAAGAGAGGAAGTTTCGGATAACGATATCCTTGAGATTGCGAACGCAACTTTCAACATTCATGGGGCTTATAATTGTGCTTATGAGTTGCGTACATGGCGCCCACGTGAGGTTTCTTTTCGTATTGGTAGGGCCCTAACGAGCCGGTTAATTGATCATGGTCGTTATAATGATATCAACGAGCTTGCGTTAGCTGCCGGTAATAATATATATCTAGTACTAGCCATTATATTGGAATTACAAGAGGTTCATAATACTCCACCAAAAAGCGTTGTGGAGCGTATGATTCGCTTGGCTCTAAATCAAAGTTTTGAGCTTAATGATAGCAGTTTCCGGGATAGTGAAGGAAATAATATCCTGGCAGTTGTAGCACTGGTGGAAACTGCATATAAGCTATCTGTGGGTACAAGAGACCAGTTAATTGAACTATTGACACGTTGTTTGCCGCCGTCGCCTCCACGTAGTCTTTCATCTCGGTTTAGTAAACTGCGTTTTCCTCTGCTTCGCGCCTATGCCCTGAAAGCAGCACTTAGTGATCAATCACTGGAATTGTTTGATTTAATGCACAACGATTTGCGAAAAGAGTTAGAAGACCCAAAGCTCTACTCTGAATCTCGGGAGTTAAGGGAATTTAAAGAGGATATTGGTGCTCTTCTCCCGTGGCACCTTTTATGGGCAACGGCTTTTATCGGCCGCACATCTTCCAGCGATTTGGTAGACGCTATCGCAAAAACAAAGGCAATATCTACAGGAGCAAGAAGTACCAGTTATTCAGAGATATCAAATACATACGATGAAATTGCTCAAGTCTGGTTTGATACATTGTTAATCACCACAAACACCAATACTACCTCATTTGATGTATTCGACGAATGGGTTGCCAGTCTCAGTAGACCTCTATTCACCACCACACTCACACATTTAGCGCGTTTGGCAGCTCATTCACCTTTATTGGAAATCCGTGCTTTTAACTATGCTAGTACAGCTTTTAGCATAATCCGAGAAGAGCGTGAAGATGCAGAGTTAAAGTCAGACAGCTATGTTAAACTTGCGAGGGCTGTTTTAAAGGTAAGCCATTCAGAAGCTGTTGCCTATTTCAACCAAGCCATTGAAGTTGCGAGTAGGATTGGTGATGAAAACCTGGACCGGTGGAGAGCAATTTTGGTACTTGCCGGTCGTGCTGCCTCTCGAGATGGACAGGACCCAATAATATCTTATCGGCTAGCGCGTAGTGCAGAATTAACTTACGAATATGTCGTTCGGGATAAGTATTTTGATTGGAAAGACACCGTTGAGGCCATTTCTGGTCTATGTGGTAAGTCTGCCTTTGCTATCCTTAGCCGTTGGAGGGACAGAGATTTTGGGAGCGCAGGGCGTCTGTTACCAATTGCAGTCACCTTCCTTACAGAACGAGGCGACCTCGGACATAAAGTTGCTTTAGCATTAATTGGCTTTCGCTTTAATTGGTACGAACCTCTCTTGCTTAAGAACGTCTTGGCGACTTGTTCAAACAGAATGGAAAAGGAGGCTGCTACGGAGCTTGCATATCGTTATATGACACTGAGCCCGCAGAGTGCTCAAAGTTGGCGGGAATTAAAGAATATCTTAACCGTGCAAGGTTTAACACTTTCAGACCTTGATGAGAGGATTGCCTTAAGTGAACGCGAGGAAGACACTAATAAGTTTGAAGAGAATAGTTACAGTGCTTTTGAACGAAAAAGCAAAGATGAGCGTGATTGGAACGCAATCTTCGAAGGCGTAGATTTCAGTTCAGCTAATGACATTTCTCAAGCATATCGACGGTTCAAAGAATATGATCCACCATACTACCATGAACATTTCTTCGAAGAAGCATATAAACGAGTGCATGTTGGCAAAGAGGCTGAATTCATATCTGCTATTGAGGATGTAATCAACTTTGATCTCTACCATTTACGCATCTTTTTTGAACAAATTCCGGAGAATTGGAAAACTCGCCTTGCTATAAAGTCGGCCCTTGGGCAGACACTGAAAGCGTTCTGTCGACGTTTCTGCATGGAGATTACAAAAGATCGGCATTATGAGATACTTCCTTTAAAAACTACGTGCGAGTTGTCTGGAATTACTGAAGACGAATTAATGGATGTTATACTCGCTGCTATTGGTACAGCTAATGAAATTGCTGGTACTAGTCGCTTGTTCACGTTGATAGGTCTTCTCGCACCAAAACTGACGAAAAACGAAGCGTTAGATGCACTTTCGTTTGGTCTCGATTTATTTAACCCCGTATTAAAGGATACTGATGGTGATGGTCCATGGTCGCCTGAATTTGAACCTCCTGTTGAGATTGAAAGCTCAGTAGCAGGTTATATATGGAGTTGTCTTGCGGCTCCAAAAGCTAGCTTGCGATGGGAAGCTGCTCATGTGGTTCGTGCATTATGTACTCTTGGACAAGCTAAGGTTCTCAAGCATCTCATCAACCTAGCGAATGGGGCATCATCTAAAGCCTTTTTTGATGTGCGCTTGCCTTTCTATGAGTTACATGCACGCCAATGGTTGCTAATCAGCTTAGCACGCGTTGTAAAAGACTGTCCAGACATTATTGCCCCACATGCCGGTTTTTTGATCGGGCTTGTTGGTGAACCTCACGCCCTCATACAAGAGCTCGCAAAGAAGATAATTCTTGCCTTGTTAGATGCCGGATTGCTGGAAACCCAATCCCAAGAAAATTTGCGTCAGCAGCTTTCAAATGTAAACGTAACGAAGTTTCCGCTTATCGAATCGAATTCTTATTGGCATTTCAAAAAAATAGAGACTGATGTTGAAAACAAGAATGATAATAAAGACGATCAAGATCGATACTTTTTTGGTATTGATATAGGTCCATACTGGTTTGCTCCTCTTGGTAGGTGTTTTGGTAAGTCACAAATCAGCATTGAACGAGAAGCGGTGCAAGTAATTAGGCATGACTGGCAAATATCTGGAGGAAATAGTTGGTATAACGATGAGCGCCATCGAAGAAAGATTTTTAGGAGCATGGAGACCGATCATTCACACGGATCCTATCCACGTACAGATGAACTAATTTTCTACCTTTCATACCATGCGATGATGGTGGTTGCTGGTAAACTTTTAACAACAACTCCCGTTCTTTATGACCCCGATAGTTCCGAGGACGATTTTCGCAGTTGGATAAGTTATCATGGTCTTACTCGCCCGGATGGCGGTTGGCTAGCGGACAGACGTGACCCAATTCCTTTTGATAGGCCGTCATGGAAGGATGAAAAGGAAAAGGAAGATTGGCGTTTATCGATTGGAAGTAATGATTTTGATAGGATTCTCATAGCCCCTAATAATCGTTTGAATCTTTGGGGTGTTTGGACATGGATTTCGGGACATCGTGAAGAGTGTATTCGTGTTTATAGCGCACTTGTATCATCAGATCATTCTATAGCATTACTTAGAGCATTACAGAGTGTTGATAATCCTTACGATTATCGAATTCCTGATGTAGATGACGACTTGGAAATTGACTTTGAAGGGTTTAAACTCAAAGGTTGGGTTGTCGATCCCTCCGAGAGTAACAGGCTAGATCAACAAGATCCTTGGGCTGGCAATATTGCGTATCCGCCACCTGAACCAGCTGCTTATATTGCCGAACTAATGAGGCTAAATTCCGATCACGAGCATCGACGATGGTTTCTAAAAAGCAATCATATTGATGTCGCATGGTCCGAGGTGTGGGGGTACTTTCAGGAGAAAGATAATGATGAAGCCAATCATGAAAGTGGAGCTCGTTTACAAGTATCATTTGATTTTATTAAATCACTATTAAGCGAGTTGAAGATGGATCTAATTGTGGAAATACAAATTGAACGGCATCTTCGTTATTCTAGATGGGAAAGGAGTAATGATAATGATACAAGATCCATCCGACCAAGTGCACGACTGTTCCTCATCAAGTCCGATGGTAGTATCAGTACACTGTGAAGCTGTGCTTGAATTAGGCAGGAAGCTTACAAGAGAACTTAATATGGATCAATCTGTGGATACTCTCGGTCGATGGATGGCTCACTACATTGCAGAGTTGATTGTGGAAGCAGAGAAAGCTATTGGTGAAGAGCGACCAGAAAAGATGAGAGTATGTTGCGAAGCGATTTTAAATTTATGGAAGTATCGTCATATATTACCAGATGGTAAGCGTCCATTTGAGGAAATAGAACCTCTTCTACGAGTCCTTGAAAGCCTCGATCCCGAAAATGAAACACCAAGATACTTTCATTCATTAAGTGATGTTATTGATGATGATGAAGAAAATGACGAAACAAAATCCTGGCTAAAGCTAATTGTTGATTTGGACTATTCCGCTAAAATACTAATACGATATTGTCTGGTCCAAGCAGCACAAAACGCCCTAAATAAGTCCAGGGAGTGGGTCTCTCTAGCTGAGGAGGCTGGCGCTGACGAGATTGTCGAATACCCATTAATTCGCTTGATTTATGATGAGGACTGCATGATCAAAGAACCTAATGCGAACGAGATAGTAAAGAAACGTATTGGGGACCGCATTAATAGATTAGAGGGATTCATAAAAATGGCTAATGGGGTACTTTCAGATTTGCAGCAAGAAGTCCAACAAACTGAAGATACTCAAGATGAGTGTTAAACCCAAATTTTTTGATAAGTCGAGGTAGAAATGAAAATCATAGATGTTGCTTTTGAAAATCTAACTGAAACCGAAAGAATGCTATATGATGATTGTAAACAAAGGATGTCAGGATATCACAGCGCTAAAGTTATATATGAATACCCGGATAAAATAAGATATTGTCTCGAGTTATTTCCTGGCAACTATTTAGATAATGTTTTGCTGCAAAAAACAGAAGAGTTGAAACTGTTGTGTAATGATTTTCTTAGATTGCTTGACGATAAGAAAACAGGGGAAAATGAAATCTTACAATTTATTCGCGAGAAGAAGGCGTATCATTTAATTGGCTCTATTCTTAAACGAAACTTTAATTTTGGACATCATGGAACTTTTGTCTTTCCTGAGTTAGAATTGGGTTCCTCCCATCGGGCTGATTTTATAATTATTGGTCAAAATTCAGACGGGTATCATTTCGTTTTTGTGGAATTTGAGAGTCCATACGGAAAGATTAAAATTAATGATGGCGATGAAGGCGAAGTCATTAGAAAGGGACTAAATCAAGTAGAAGATTGGGATAGATGGCTAGATGGTAATTTTGGCTCATTTAACGAAGTTCTTGAGAAATATAAGCACCCACATATTGATCTTCCTAGGGAGTTTTATAAATATGACAAGACAAGAATTAAATACGTTGTTGTTGCGGGAAGACGCAATGATTTTTCAGACAAATTGAGACATAAAAAGAGAAAGTTATCTGAGAGGAATATTGTTCTAATGCATTATGATAATCTATATGATTACGCCGTTGCTACAATAGGTTGTAATACGTATTAAACATAATAAGGAATATTAGTACGTTGATATAGCTATTCGAAATATTAGTTGAGGAGATAATTACTTTTTTTATACTAATTACTTATAAATTTTATAAATCCAAGGAGGCTTTTGAAAGTGGTGCAAACATTAAAAAAAACAATTGAATCAACTGCAATTGTTTCGGATAACCGACTATATAGATATTACTTAACAAGGACTTGGGAAAAAGAGAAAAAGAAAGCAACAGTTATAATGCTAAATCCAAGCAAAGCAAACGAATTAAAAACAGATAAAACTGTAATGAATGTCATGAATTATCTGATTGATAATGACTTTGGCAGTGTTTCAATAGTTAATTTGTTTTCCTGTATAGCAACAAACCCGAAAGATTTAGGCTGTAGAAATGAGCAATTTGAATTAGATAATGACCAGTATATATTAGAGGCTTTCGATGAGGCGGATATTATAATTGTTGGATGGACTAGAAGTAAGGCGAAATTTATAAAAGAGCGAATTAATGTTGTAGAGGAAAAGTTAATCCATTATAAAAATAAAACAAAATGCTTTGTCGATGGCACTGGGAAAAAAATGAGACACCCAAGAGATATGGGAGTTGACTGGACGCTGGATGATTACGAATTCAAAACAAAAGATAAAGGAAATATAAAATGATTAAATTTTCTTTATATGAAAATGCCATTGATTCTATTGATCATGGGATTGAACATTTAAAAAGAGCTGTTGAAAAAGACTCAAAGAGAGACTATAAACAAGCTATACTCTTAATTTCTCATGGAACAGAAGTGCTTTTAAAAGAGCTTCTTTGTCAAATTAATCCAATATATGTTTTTGATAAAAACTCTTTGTTCGATAAATGTAATGATTATATGAATCCTAAGCTAGACGAGCTGTATAATTGTAAATCTATTGAAATCAATAAACTATGTAGTGAGGTTCTTAGGCTTTATTCTACTCAATTTGATAAAAATTCAATACGGATTTTCGAGAAGCTTACTCGTGAACGTAATAAGCTTCAACATTTTTGTGTGGAGATTGATAAATCAGAAATCCAATCATTAATTCTCGGTCTATATAATATGGTAATAAAACGGGCACTTTCAATATTAAGTTCTAAGGTTATTGATGGTCAGACTTCGACGGTTGTTGAAGAAAAACTAGATGATATATTTTGTTTTGTAAAAGCTGCTGATCAAGAAGAAGCAATTCTAAAGCTAGAACAGAAAGATTTTACAAGGGGATCGTGTTTCAATTGCGGTAACTATTCGTTATTTATATTTTATGACAACGATTCATATCCAAATAAGGTTTATTGTACAAGTTGTGGATTTAATCATGAGGATATTTCGGAAGAGGATTATAGAATATGCCCCGAGTGTGGTGTGAATTCACTAGTGTACGATCATAGTTTGCAGGGTGGGATTTGTTTATGGTATCGATGTGCAAATATTCGAGATGGAGGCATCCTTACAGAAATGGAGTTTTGTATGAATTGCCATGATTTTAAGATTGAAAAGGTGTGCAATTGCAACAAAACCGATAATTAGTATAAACGTATTTTATAACAAATAAAAATTTAGGAGTCGTTTAATGACTGCGTACATCAATTTTATTAAAGACTTCCCGAAGCGTGCTATTGAAATTTATAGTCTTGGGTTTGAGCAAGCAAAAGCCAACGAACGTGAAGTTACTCTATTACTTTCCGTTGCTGCAGTTAGCCTAATAGTTCCTTATGAACGGTTAAAGCTGGAGCATCCTTCTGGCGATAGTCATAATTATAACCTCGCAAGAAACAAACTAGTACGTATTAGTAACAAAGAATTTCTTAGTTCCGAATTGTGGGGATTGGGCCAAGGTTGGGATTGCATTGAACATCTAGAGGGAAACGAAGTATTAAAACCATTAGACGATTGGGCTAAGCGAGATGCGTTCTATCCTTTAAATTCTTCAAAAACTGTTGGATTCGTCTTAGGAATTTTGAGAAATGCATTTGCTCATGGTAATATCTTTTTAAATTCCAATGATAGTTCTGCACATATAGAAAATCTAATTTTTCTATCTCAGTATAGACAAGAAAAGAGTGTTAAATGTTCTAATTGCGGGGAAATAATTAGGCATGAAAAACTGTTAGAATCAACCAATAGATATAAGTTACTAAGAATATCGCCAGATAATTTTGCCGGCTTTTTATTAAAGTGGGTAGATTTTTTGCAATCATTAAATTTAGAGGAAATAGATAGTTGAAATATGCTGCTTGAGCTGTTAAAGGCGTCCATCAAAAACTAGACTGCGCTATCAGGTTATTATGTCAAAGACACCACCGAGGCAAGCTGTGTTGCAGATTTAATGCAGCGATATCAAAATCTAGTGGAAGTAAACAATGATGTTAACTAAAGTCAGCACGGTATTTTTCTTTTCCATAATTTCTTTGAAAAGTATCGAAAATGGGATATAAAGTTTTGTAGCAAGCATGAGCTTTCGACGCGACTTAAACCAGCTAGAAGACCTGTTATCATGTTGGTTGAGGAATTGTTCAAGATATTTGAGATTTAGGAGCTATTTTTCATAATATTTGAGAATTGCTTTCAACTAATTTGAGAATTAGCCCTAAAAAAGGCCGGTTTAGGAGAAAGATTTTTTCAAGATATTTGAGAACCGACAGTTAATTAAGGCGGGCCGTCTCCGGGGGAGGCGGCTTTTTAATTTTTAAGATTTTGGGCGGGATTGATGATAATTGATCATTGTAAAATGCTAATTGTAAATCCGCCGAGGAACTTGGCGAAGTCGGTGGAGTAGTTGAGTGGATTGACCTAATTTGACTCCGAATAGATTAAATTGGGATGGTTAAACCTATACGTACGGGGGTGTTCCTAATTATTCCGATCGAATATATTCCGTTCATTTATGCAACTGTTTTATCGATCTTTCTGGTCAATATTGTGCCTAGGAATGAAATACGTCGATTGTTCATTTACGGACTTATTTTCGGCGGCGTATTCGATGTGGTGGTTGTTGGAATTGCGAATCTCATTGGGGAATTCAAATATATCAATTACGAGCAATTTGGTCTATTTGGACTCCATTTTATGGCGCCGTTTTCATGGACTGTGTTCTTTATCATGTATTTTTACTATTTACCCCGGAAAAAAATATACATTTACCTTTATACAACCATGGGAGTCTTTTATAGCATATTATTTTGCCAGATGATTACCAAACTCGGTGTTCTAGAACTTGCCCATGGACTCGTTAGCTCAATTATCCCTTTTGTAATATGGTTTCCCGCAGCGACGTGGGGGTATCTGAAATTATCTAAAATGGACAATGAATTTGAAGAAGTTTGATAAAGGGTCTTGTTGGGGATTTTTACTGTGAGGGATCTTAGTTGGTCATTGTAAAAAAACAATCAGGGTGGCCGTCTCTGGGGGGAGGCGGCCAGTTTTTATCACTGAAACCATCGATGAGAATATTAAATTAGTCAACAGATAACTTAAGGATAAAATATGACTCACAAGACAGGATTATACTGGAAATGGAAGAATTAGAAAAGAAAAAGGTTCATAATAAAACCAACTGGAGGACGACAGTGCGTATATTACATACTTCCGATTGGCATCTTGGTCGTAACTTGGAGGGTAGAACCAGGCTTCCCGAGCAGGAGCAATTTATCGATGAATTAGCGGATATTGCAGGGCGGGAGCGGGTTCAACTCATCCTAGTTGCTGGTGATGTTTTTGATACATATAATCCCTCAGCGGATGCTGAAAGATTGTTCTATGATGCTTTGGAGAGGCTCTCTGATGGTGGGAAGCGGGCTTTAGTAGTTATCGCTGGGAATCATGACAGCCCGGATCGCTTGAATGCTGCGAATCCTCTAGCGCTTAAACATGGGATATCATTGATGGGATTCCCAAGGGAGGTTTTGATTACCGGAGCGGCCCAAGGAGGAGTAAGACGTGTCAATTCGGGTCCGGGGTGGGTGGAGTTGGCTGTTCCTGGATGTGTGGAAAATGCCATTGTGTATGCGCTTCCTTACCCATCGGAGTCCAGACTGAATGAGGTAATCAGCGAAAAATTGGATGACGACTCACAACAAGTTGCCTATTCCGAGCGGGTAGGCCGACTCTTTACAGAGGCTGATCAAATATTTCGCCCGGATGCGGTCAACTTGGCGGTGGCTCATCTATTTGCCTTTGGTGGTTTGGAGAGCGAATCGGAGAGGCAATTAGGGGGAGCTTTGGCGGTTTCGCCGCAAGTATTGCCAAAACAAGCTCAGTACATAGCCCTTGGCCATTTGCACCGTCCGCAAACGCTAAATAATCCTTCGCAGATCTGCAGATATTCCGGGTCTCCGCTTTCATATAGTTTCTCTGAGGCGGATCAGCAAAAAGAGGTTATTGTGGCGGATGTTGTGCCTGGCGGATTGGCCGAAACGCATCCAATTAAACTTCATTGCGGAAAAGCATTAAAGCGTTGGCGGGCAAGCAATGTTGGGGAAGCAAGGCTTTGGTGCGCGGAACCAAAGAATCATTCCAGTTGGGTTGAGTTGGAGATCATGGCCGATCAGCCCATTGATATTCCCCAATTGGCTGAGTTACGCAGACTTCATCCCGGCATTATTACCATTCGGCCCATCTTTCCCGAGCTTGAAGCCGATAATTTGGCTGTTCGACGGTTATCGGAGATGCCCCTTATCGACCGCTTCAAACTATTCTTTGAGCGGGATCGAGGCGTTACACCGCCGGAGGATTTGGTTCACTTTTTCCTGGAGATGGTGAACCAGCAGGAGTCCGATGCTGAACCCGACGCGGATGCGCCTGCCGGGGGTGTGGTGGCATGAAACCGATTAAGCTAATATTCTCAGGTTTACATAGTTATCGAAACAAACAACAAATAGACTTTGAGGCTTTAGGCGCTGACGGGTTATTTGGAATCTTCGGTTCGACAGGCAGCGGCAAGTCTTCGATTCTTGATGCGATTACCTTGGCTTTATACGGAGGAGTGGACCGGGCGAGTAATAATACTCGGGGAATTATCAACCAACTTGAAAAAACACTGGAAGTCTCTTTCGAATTCGAACTGGGTTTAGAACAATACCTGGTCGAACGTCGATATGATAGAAATCCGAAGGATCCCGATGCTGCCATGGCTAAACAAGCGCGGCTACGAAGGTTAAATGCCGATGGAGAGGAAGTTCTGGCCTCTAAACCCCAGGAAGTTACCGCGAAGGTTGAAGAAGCTTTAGGTATTGGCAGAGATGAATTTTCCAGGGCCGTGGTTCTTCCCCAGGGCAAGTTTGATCAGTTTTTACGTTTAACCGGCGGTGACCGGGCGGCCATGCTGGAACACCTCTTCAATCTTGAGCAGTATGGCGAGGGATTGGTTGCAAAAGTTAAACATGAAGCGGCAATTTGTATCGAAAAATTGCAGAGAGTCGAAGGAGAGGAACAAGGACTGGGGGATTGTTCGGTAGAGGCGATCAATCAGGCTATTTTGGATTTAAAGACCAAGAACGGTGAGTATGTAGTGACCCAGAAGGCTTTTGAAGTTGCCGAAAGGTCATATAAAGAGGTTGAGACCGTACAGGGATTATACCAAAAACGAAAAATCGCTTCGAAGCAGCTCGATGAGTTAAACCGTGAACATGAAACAATGGAACAAAACCAATCCCGCCTCAATGCCGCAGAACGTGCCGAACCACTGCGGGAATTAGTCTCCCGGCAGAAAGATTTAGTTAATAAGATTACCCAGGAAGACGTTGCCTATCAAAGTAAGGTCGGCTATCATTCCGAAGCAGTTACAACACATCATGAAGCCAATAAGGAATTGGAGACTGCCGAGAAAGAATATAAGGAGCAGTTGCCTCTATTACAGGAGAGGAAAGCCCGATACCAAGACGCCCAGGAAAAGCAGAAAAAGCTAAAAGTTATTCAAGAGAACATTGATGAAAAAGAACATGAACTGGCTGTGCTGGGCGGCAAAATCGCTAAATCAGCCAAGGAAATTACTTCTAATAAAAGCTTATGCGATGAAACACAGTCGGCTTTAGATGCATTGCAGCAAGAAAGATCCAAACTTGTTGTCAATCGCGATGAGAAAGAATTTATTGAACGCGCTCTATCCGTTTTGGTTCGCTTGGAGGAGAGCGAAAAACGTTGTTTAGAAAGCAAGGATAACTATACGAGAAAGAAAACGCAGAGTGATGGCAGATGGTCCGCAGTCGTCGATAAGGTTCAAGAAATGCTGCCGGATCAAACGGTTTCAGCCGGAGAGGATATTGAGAAATGCTGGAAATTGCTGCTGGATAAGGCGGAAAAAGATTTGGATGATGCCCGAAAGGCGCATCAGTATGAGCTGATCGCCAATTCTGCGGCAGAACTTGTCAAAGAACTTCATGATGGGAAGCCTTGCCCGGTTTGCGGGTCACGGGAACATCCCTTACCGGCGCAACCCACTGGCGAAATCGAGAAGATGGAAAGAGCAATCAAGGCGGCGGAGAAGAGGCTCCGGGAAGTCCGCGATTGGGAGGGGCAGCTTCTCAAGATATGGCATGAGTGGAGTAGTTTTGAATCTACGGTCGGCGAAGCGCAGGAACTGATGGGGAAAGCGGAGCAAGAACTCCAAGGCGTTTCGGCCCAGTTTGAGAATGATCGAGGGGCATTTGAGCGAGATCAAATTCGAAGCCGCAAGCAGGAACTTGCCGATTTCGAAAAACAACTGCATTTGAATGAGCAAAAACGTGAAGGGTTGCAGAAAACCCAAAGAGATTTGGCTGAAATTCTGCAAAAACTGAACGAATCAATTCAGAACGATAAGATTAAAGAAGCGTCAACGCAATCCGATTTAGCGAATCTTCGATTCCAACAAGATGATATTACGAAAGAGCTGAATCAAATGACCGGGGGAAAAGACCTGGACGATTTGATTCGCGATTTGGTTCAAACCCATACAAAGCTACAAAATGCAGTGGATAACGCCAAGCGAAAAGAGTCGGAAACACGAATCGCTATGGACACTTTAGCTCGGGAAATCGCCGCGCTGGAAGCGACCTTAGCTGCCAATCGAAAAGAGTTTGCCAGTGTTGATCAACGTTTAACCCAGGGACTGGCGGAGGCTGGTTTTACCGATGTTGGACAAGCCGAATTCGCTTTGTTGTCAGCCGTGGAACGACAAGCTCTTCGGAAAGAGCTGGATGACCACCGGAACGCTTTGGCTATTGCTCAGGATGAACTAAGGAAACTTGACCAAGAACTGAATGGCAGAGAATTCGATGAGGCCGTATTTGACAAGGTTAAGCAGGAACGGCAGGAGTTGTTGGAAGCCGTTGAGCGATACAAGGAAGGAGTTGCCTTGGCCAAGAACAGGGTGGAGGAGCTCCAAAACAAACAGGAACGCTGGAATGAGCTGCAAAAGCAAAGAACAATAACGGAAAAGCGGAAAAACTTGGCAGAAGACTTAATGAGTCTGCTGCGGGGACGGAGATTTGTGTCATTTTTAGCGCAGGAACATTTACGGGACATGACCCTGGAGGCGTCATATCAATTGGGTCGTTTAACCGGGCAGCGTTATGGCTTGGAGCTTACAAAGGACAAGGATTGCGAGTTTGTAATCCGTGATGATTATAACGGTGGAAATCGACGGACGATTAATTCACTCTCAGGCGGAGAAATATTCATGACCTCGCTGGCGCTGGCCTTGGCGCTCTCGTCCAAGATTCAATTGCGGGGTAAATACCCGTTGGGATTCTTCTTCTTGGATGAGGGGTTCGGTACGCTGGATGAAGAGAAGCTGGACAAGGTGATGAATGCCTTGGAGAAACTGCACAATCCCAATCGGATGGTCGGGGTTATTAGTCATGTGCGGGAGATGAAGGAACGGTTACCCAGGTATTTGGAGGTCGTGGCGGCTGGGGAGGATGGGAGCGGGAGTAGGGTTAAGGGTAACATATATAAGTAAATATGATTATTAAGATTACTCAGGAGTCAGTAATCAGGTTAGAAGTCGGAATTCAGAATTAGGGAGTCAGAAGTTGGAACGGTTGAGAAGGCCTTTGGGAGAAGGGGAACGGGTTCTCTCACAAAAACGCATGGGAGAGAGCCTTTGTGGGATAAGGGACGGTGTTCTCTCGCAAAGGCGCAAAGAGCGCAAAGGGTGGGAGTGGGACTGTAAGAGGTTGTTTTATAAATATCTTTGCGTCCTTGGCGATCTTGGCGAGAAAATTTAAGACCTACAGCGGCTTGGGAGAAAGTCCTTGTTGGGAAGGGAACGGGTTCTCTCGCAAAGGCGCAAAGACGCAAAGGGTGAGAGTTGTATTCCTTCGCGACTTGGGTCCATCCTGGACCAGAGAGAAACGAACTGCCTAATCGGACAGAAACATGGTGGGCTCCACCAAAGGCCCAGTCCGATACACCATAGCAAAACCGAACCCGGTCGAATGACCGGGTTTTAGATCGTTCCAGATCCTAGCCCAGGGTTTCACCCTGGGTGGGCAGATTTGGCCTAAAACAAACCATGAATGCCACAGATTTATCGTAAGCAGACCTGGAATGGACAGATTATCTAAAAAAGATCGCCTTAAAAAAGGAATGGTAAAACAAAACAAGAATGATTTGGATAGCCTAATTCCATACGATTAGTCATTCAATACTATCTGGGGAAACGAAAGGAAACAATCCCATGCCCACCCAACCTCAATTACTTGAACTCAAACAACGAATCAAAGACACCGTTCGGCGTAATTCAGACCGGGGTTTTCTTCCTTATGCTGGTTGTAACAGGGTGTGCGCTGAAATGGCGTCAATCATGATGATTGCCGAAAGCTGCTATAACGAAAAGGATTATCGACAGGCTTTCGATATTTATCTTATGTTGATATTGGAAACGGTAAGGTTAGTCTCGCATGCTGATGATTCCGCCGGGGGTTGCAGCGATATTATCTACGGCAGTTTTGATGGGATTGACGCGGTTTGTAATGACGTTCTCCAAAATGAAAGCCGATACTTTTTTGACGCACTGGTTAAAGCAGCCAAGACGAAAGCATTCAAGGGATGGGAAGAATGGGCGTACCGGCTTTTAAAAGTGGCGGTTTACTTTGTTGATGACGAAAAGAGAGCCGGGAAGATTTATGATATTTTTCCGACCCTCGGTAAGATGTATGATGAAGAGGACTACCCCGACAAGTATTTGATTACCTTGGGTATAATCCAACGGTTGCAGGGCGAGGAAGCGGCTCGTAAATACCTTTTCGAACATCTAGATCAGGACGAGATGCGGGAGATCGCTGTAAAAGAGGCCATGGAGGATCAGGACTATCCTTTGGCCGAGCGGCTTTGTAAAGATGCTTTAAAGAAAAACGATAGCGGATATTATGGTAAGCCAAGTCAATTCTTTTATTTTCTTGAACAAGTCTATGAAAAGACCAATAACATGGCGGATTTGATTGCGATCCGGCGCGCCATTCTTCTTAAAAGAGACATAACGTATTTTCGCAAATTAAAGATATTATACGAACAAATGGGTGTGTGGGACCGGGAAAAAGCCCCGTTATGGAGTGAACTTATGGGGGGAATGGGTATCCAATATATCGTGGTCTTATTGTCCCAGGAGAATGAAGTGGAATTATTACTGGAACAGGTAAAAAAGAATAAGTCCTATATTACCGAATATGGCAAACAATTGGCCGCCAAATACCCGGAGGAGACTTATAAAATATTTGAGGAATATATCTATGATCAGGCGAGTCAGGCGAAGGATCGGCGAACGTACCGTCAGGTTTGTTCGCATTTAAAAAGTCTAGCCGAAGCTGGAGCAAAAAATCGCGCGAGAGCAATCATTACTCGTTTCAATGAGCTTTATCTACGCAGACCCGCTATGCTGGAAGAACTATCAAGGTTGGAACGGAAATTGTAGAGTGATCTTAATGATAATCATCCCTATGACAAGGCGGTTTCGGGTTGAGCCGCTGTTAGAGCCCTCATTCTATCTTTCTCCCAGAGGGACGCTCTCAGACTCCTGTCCTTCGCGACTTGGGTCCATCCTGGACCAGAGAGAAACGAACTGCCTAATCGGACAGAAACATGG